>Ga0207791_1000021_pt1 | contig 116953 bp, 115 predicted proteins | sample HigsolmetaGSP16D_FD_184844 | JGI IMG/M metagenome (GOLD analysis project Ga0207791, IMG submission 184844) | High solid enriched microbial communities from the Joint BioEnergy Institute, USA - SP1-6-D (SPAdes) | ecosystem: Engineered > Bioreactor > SSF (Solid state fermentation) > Aerobic >...
TTTTTTCTTCTGTATATTTTATAATTTCAAATGAACTTCTCATCTTAGCAAACCCTCTCGGTATTTGCGGTTGCAAAGGTAATACTTATTTTTTAACTAACAAATTTTATTTTGATAAATTTTAAAGTTTTTATTTCAATAAGTCAATTCTTACTTTCACTTCAAAAACCCCTTTCGGAATCGGATGGCAAAGATAATACTTATTTAGATTCTCGCAAATTTATTTTTAAATAATTTTTGTCGCTACTAAGTCCTTATGTCAACTACAATACTACTCGTCTTTCGTATTGCGGTTGCAAATATACGGCTGGATTATTCGTTTTTCCAAACATACTTTACTTTTATTTTACATTCTAATCTTAAGTCGCTGGTACAATGGAAAATATTTTTTGTTTTTTTTAGATATGAGAAGTGAGATACGAGGTTTTAAAAGATAAAAGCCCGTTTTTACCGCAGAAAATGATTAGACGTTTTGCTTTTCTTGAACAAAAGAAAAGCAAAATGGATACTTTTGAAGGAACTACTCGGGAGAAATTCTACGAAGTAGAATCTATTTATAAATAAAAAAAGCTCGAATAAATCGAGCTTCATATAATTATTCATTCCATAATATTATACGAGATGTTCCAAAATTGTATTTAATTCTTGTAATTCGACCAAGAAACCATCGTGTCCAAAAATAGAATCAATTTCGATGAATTTTGCATTTGAAATATGATTCGCTATAAATTTTTGCTCACTTGGCGGAAATAATATATCCGAAGATATACCTATAACTATTGTATTGGATGAAATTTGAGCCAATGATTTCTCTAAAGACTCTCTCTTTCGAGCCAAATTTTGTGAATCCATCGCTTTCGAAAGTGTCCAATATGAATGTGCATTAAATCGATTTGCTAATTTTTCACCTTGATATTTTTGATAAGAAGACGCTTTGAAATCGTTGTAAACAGAATCCTTGTCTTTTTGCTTCTGTTCATATATAATATAGGTACGATAAGACAACATCGCAATTGTACGCGCCGCAATCAATCCATTTCTTCCTCCATCCTCAATTTTATCGTTAAAAGTTGAATCGGCTTCGATAGCCAAACGCTGCGATTCGTTGAACGCAATTCCCCATGGAGAATGTACCGCATTTGTCGCCAACAAAACCAAATTATCCACTTTAACTTGATCAAGTAACGTAAATTCTAACGCTTGTTGACCACCGAGTGAACCACCTATTAATAAATGAATAGTTGAAATTCCTAAATGATCTGCCAACAATTGGTGCGCATTTGCCATATCTTTTATCGTAATTGTAGGAAAATCTCGATAATAAGGCGAATTTGTTTCAGGATTTGTAGACAACGGATTTGTCGTTCCATAATTAGAACCAATCACATTGGCGCAAATAATAAAATGATCTTTTGGATTGAATAATTCATTTTCTCCAAAAAGACCAGCCCACCAATCAAAAACATCCGAGTTTGCCGTTAAAGCATGACAAACCCAGATGATATTATTTTTTTCGGGATTCAACGTTCCCGCTGTATGATAAGCAATGGTTAAATTTTCGAGAATTTGACCATTTTCTAATTGAAATGGCTTTGTATAATTATATTGATAAAAATTCACTGAATTAATTTATAGCTAATAATACTTTGTTTACTTAATTTTATCAAAAGCTCGCTGAAGATCATTTTTGATATCATCAATATATTCAATTCCGACAGAAAGACGCAATAAACCAGGAAAAACTCCAGCAGATTTTTGTTCATCATCGCTCAGTTGTTGATGAGTTGTTGCAGAAGGATGAATAATTAACGATTTTGCATCGCCAACATTTGCCAAATGACTAATCAATTCTAAACTATCAATAAATTGATTCGCTTTGTCTGCATCACCTTTAATTTGGAATGATAAAACAGCTCCGAAACCATTTTTCAAATATTTTTTTGCCAAATGATGACTTGGAGAAGTAATTAATCCAGGATAATTCACTTTTTCAACTTGCGGATGAAGTTCTAACCAACGCGCAATTTCTAACGTATTGTCCAAATGTTTCTGAACTCTTAACGACAACGTCTCTAAACCTTGTAACAATAAAAAAGAATTGAACGGTGAAATTGCTGGACCAAAATCGCGCAAACCTTCGACGCGGGCACGAATAATAAACTGAATATTACCAAAAGGACCATTCACTCCAAAAACATCGGAAAAAACTAAACCATGATAACCTTCTGATGGTTCAGAAAATTGTGGAAATCTACCATTACCCCAATTATAATTTCCACCATCCACGATAACTCCACCGATAGAAGTTCCGTGTCCACCGATCCATTTTGTTGCAGATTCTACGACAACGTTTGCTCCATGCTCTAAAGGTTTGAAAATATAACCGCCCACACCAAACGTATTATCCACAATAAATGGAATGTTATATTTTTGTGCAATTGCAGCGATTGCTTCAAAATCTGGAACATTAAAACTCGGATTTCCTATCGTTTCTGCATAAATCGCTTTTGTATTTTCATCAATTAATGATTCAATTTTTGCTGGATCTGCATCTTCAGCAAAGCGAACATCAACACCTAAACGCTTAAAACCAACTTTGAATTGATTATATGTTCCGCCATAAAGATTAGAAGCCGAAACAAAATTATCTCCTGATTCTAAAATATTATTTAAAGCAATAAATTGTGCCGCTTGTCCCGATGAAACAGCTAATGCCGCAACACCACCTTCCAGCGCAGCAATACGTTTTTCGAAAACGTCAGTTGTTGGATTCTGAATTCTTGTGTAAATATTACCAAATTCTTTCAAAGCAAATAAATTTGCTCCGTGTTCGGCATCATTAAATACATAAGAAGATGTTTGATAAATTGGAACAGCGCGAGAGCCTGTTGATGGGTCTACTTCTTGACCTGCGTGTACTTGTAAAGTATCGAAATGTAATTGTTTTTCTGTTGACATAATAAAATTGTTTTGAATGTGACTACGATTAATAAATAGTAGGGTAGGTTAGTTAGCTAAAATTAGCAGCTGCACATTCGAATTTTACTATTGATACAATTATAGATGCTCTGAAGCAGGACGCCGTGTCCAAAAGAATGTTTTTTAGAATTGTACTTCATCTTTAAAAAAATTATTCATTTCTAACTACACTTTGTAGTTTTATATTTTATGTGAAATTAGAATAATTTTCTAAATAATAAAATTTATAATTAGTTTTTAGAAAATAAATCTATTAAATTGATTTAAAAAGAATATTCATGCCAAAAAGTTAAAAATATTTCTTTCGAAATCTATAAAAAGGATTTAAACAGAATAAAATTTGAAGTAAAAAAGAGAATATTAAGTAGAAAACATAAAAAAAGGAGATCAAAATTGATCTCCTTTTAAGTTTTATGATAAAAAAGTAATTAGTTTGCTAAAACGATTACTTTATTATTGCTCATTTCAATTGTTCCTCCTTTGATATCTAACAATAATGTAGATTCGTTTGATGGAGAAGTGTAAACTTTGCCAGATTGATTATCGAAATCTTCGAAAGTTTTTGTGTGAACTTTAATTTTAATTGTTCCTTCACCTAAAGTTGCAACGATAGGAGCGTGGTTATTTAATAACTGAAATTCACCATCTTTACCTGGTAAAGTAACAGCATCTACTTCTGCATCGAAAACTACGAATTCTGGCGTAATAATTTGTAAGTGCATAATCCTATTGTTTTTAAAAAAAAGAGTACTTAGCAACTTTCAAAAAGAAAAGAAACGTAAGCACTCTTTATATGGTTAAATTATATTATTTAGCTTCTGCTAACATTTTTTCTCCAGCTTCAATCGCTTCTTCGATTGTACCACGTAAGTTGAATGCAGCCTCAGGATATTGGTCAACTTCACCATCTAAGATCATGTTGAATCCTTTGATTGTATCTTTGATATCTACTAAAACACCTGGGATACCTGTAAACTGTTCTGCAACGTGGAATGGTTGAGATAAGAAACGTTGGATACGACGTGCACGGTGTACAACTAACTTATCCTCTTCTGATAACTCTTCCATACCTAAAATCGCGATGATATCTTGTAAAGCATTGTAACGTTGTAAGATTTCTTTTACACGTTGTGCTGTTTCGTAATGTTCTTTACCAATAATTGCTGGTGATAAGATACGAGATGTAGAGTTCAATGGATCTACCGCTGGGTAAATACCTAATGAAGCAATTTTACGATCTAATACCGTTGTAGCATCTAAGTGCGCGAAAGTCGTAGCTGGCGCAGGGTCAGTTAAATCATCGGCAGGTACATATACCGCTTGTACAGAAGTAATAGATCCGTTTTTAGTAGATGTAATACGCTCTTGCATAGCACCCATTTCAGTTGCTAATGTTGGCTGATAACCTACGGCTGATGGCATACGTCCTAATAAGGCAGAAACCTCAGAACCTGCTTGTGTAAAACGGAAGATATTATCTACGAAGAATAATACGTCACGTCCTTGACCTTGTCCATCTCCATCACGGAAATATTCAGCTAATGTTAAACCTGTTAAAGCAACACGAGCACGTGCACCTGGAGGTTCATTCATTTGTCCGAAAACGAAAGCTGCTTTAGACTCTTTCATGTTTTCACTGTTTACTTTAGATAAATCCCAAGATCCACCTTCCATAGAGTGCATGAAATCTTCACCGTAATTAATTAATCCAGCTTCAATCATCTCACGCATTAAGTCATTACCTTCACGAGTACGCTCACCAACACCAGCGAATACAGATAAACCTCCGTGTCCTTTTGCGATGTTGTTCATCAACTCCTGAATTAATACTGTTTTACCTACTCCGGCACCACCAAATAAACCAATTTTACCACCTTTTACGTATGGCTCTACTAAGTCAATTACTTTAATACCTGTAAATAAAACTTCTGCAGATGTTGATAATTCTTCGAATTTTGGAGCTGGACGGTGAATAGGTAAACCATTTTCTTTGTCTAAATTCCCTAAACCATCAATAGCATCTCCAACTACATTAAATACACGTCCTTTGATGTTTTCTCCGATAGGAACCATAATTGGTTTTCCTAAAGCGATAACTTCTTGACCTCTTTGTAAACCATCAGAACTATCCATTGCGATACAACGTACAGTATCTTCACCGATGTGTTGCTCAACTTCAAGAATTAATGTTTCTTTTCCTTGACGAGGAACCTCTAATGCATCATAAATATTTGGAAGGCCTTCTGCGTTATCAAAAATAACGTCAATTACAGGTCCAATAACCTGTGCAATCTTACCTTTCTTTTGATTTGCCATTATATGAAATGATTTAGTTTATTTTATTTGGGTGCAAAGGTAAGTTAAAAACATTGTATAATTTATATACTTTTTAAGATTTTTGTCATAATATTTTGATTAGTAATCAGAATATTACAATCAAAGGAAATTAAAAATAGATTTGAAGTTCGATTTGAAAGCCTTAATTTTGTGCAAAATCATTTTTAGTGAACGTTTATCAATCCTTAGAAGAAATCAAACCAATCAAACGTCCTGTCCTTACTTTGGGCATGTTTGATGGTGTGCACATTGGACACCAATCTATTCTAAAACAACTCAATACAATTGCAAAAGAAATTGATGGAAAAAGTGTTTTGATTACTTTTAATCCACATCCTCGAATGGTTTTACAACCAAATTGTGATCTTAAATTTTTGAACACTTTAGAGGAAAAAGAAAATGTTTTGCGTCAATTTGGGTTAGAACATTTGATTATTCAAGCGTTTACAACAGATTTTTCGCAAGTAACTTCTGTCGAATTTGTCAAGAATTTATTGGTTGATAAAATTAATATTGATACGCTAGTGATTGGCTACGATCATCATTTCGGGAAAAATAGAGAAGGAAATTTTGAACAATTACAAGTTCTTTCGAAAAAATATGGTTTCAATTTGATTCAATTGCAAGCTGTCGAAGAAAATGATGTGGCGGTGAGTTCTACAAAAATTAGAAATGCACTTATCGAAGGAAATATCGCGTATGCGAATAAAGCGTTGAACTATCAATATCCGCTTTCTGGAGAAGTTGTTCATGGTGACAAAATTGGTCGTACACTTGGTTTTCCTACCGCTAATTTACAAGTTGATCCCAATAAATTAATTCCAAAAGATGGCGTTTATGCGGTTGATGTTTTTGTGGATGATCAGAAATATTTAGGTTTATTAAGCATCGGATTTAGAGAAACGGTTACCAATTCTCGTGAACATCGAGTAGAAGTGAATATTTTGGATTTTGATCGAGATATTTATGGAGAAACAATTCGCCTTGAATTTTTAGGACATTTGCGAGATGAAAAGAAATTTGATTCGTTAGATGATTTAATCATCGCGATGAATCAAGACAAAGAAAATGCAATAAATTTATATGGAAATAATTAAAAAAAGGTTCGCTAAAAGCGAACCTTTTTTTAATCTCTATTTATTATAATATTTAAATATTTCTTTTTTATTTTTTTCCAAAACTCCCAAAAGCGTCGCATCAACCTTTGGTTCGTTTGTTATTAAAACAATCTTATCATTTACTTTCTCAAATGTAATGACAAGATTATTCGTTGTACTTTCAAACGAAATTTTATCTTTTAATTTCTTTTGTAATTTAAAATTAGTACGTAAAATATCCGATTTTACTGTAAACTTTAAAGGTTTATAAACAATTGCAGATTTGTCAATTACAGATTTTTTTGGCGAAACTTCCATCACCGAAGCTGTTTCTAACGAAGCATTTGCAGCACGTGTTTCTGCAACAACCGTCATTTTCATCACATCAGAAGTATCTTTTAGCTTAGCATTTTGTCTGCTTACACCATTTGCAACTACAATACCAGAAGCTTTTCCAGCTAACTTATCCGAAATAACTGAATCTTTTATAGAACCCAAATTCTGATTACTTGTTTTAGCATATTGTCTTTCTTTTTCTATTGAATCTAAAACCTTAGAACGAGCTTCCATCGCTTGCGGTGCTGATAAAGTAACTGGAGCATTCGATGCAGAAGCATTAGATAATTGAGGAAAATATCCTTCGTCAGCAATTACACTAGCAGAATGTCCTTCAATTACTTTATAAACAGGCTGTTTTGTAACTTTATCATTCTTTACTATTTCTAGAGGTTTTTCCAAATCTTTATCTTTCGATTCCAAAACCACTATTTCTTCTTGTTCAGCAGGCGATTGCTCGATAACTGGGACATTTGTTTTGACAATTTCAAGTGAATTTTCTCTATTTTCAGTATTAATATTCTCGATAAAAAGCACAAAGTAAGGAATCGCAATCAACGCGAAAACGGCAGCAGAAAACCATACACTCGAAACAAATTCGCGAATAGGTTTCTTCTTCTTTTCCTCCTTCTGCAAACCAGATTCAATACGTTTCCACACCAAATCACTCGGCTTTTCGCCGACTGTTTCGCTACTTCTTGATCGAAATAAATCTTCTATTGGATCGTTTGTGTTCACGATAAATTTGATTTTATATTTTCATTCTTACTTAACATATCCTTCAATTTCGTCTTCGCTAAATTAAGTTGCGATTTAGATGTTCCTTCTGTAATGCCCAAACTTTCGGCAATTTCTTTGTGCTTATATCCCTCAATAACGTAAAGGGTAAACACGAGACGACAGCCTTCGGGTAGATAATCGAGGAGTTTCATCACATCATCTTCTTCGATTTGTTGCGAAGCTTCTTGATTAGATGAAATAGAAGAGGAGTAATCGTCTACATTAAGGTGAAAAATTTTATTTTTCCGCAACTCCATCAAACATTCATTAATCATAATTCTTCGCATCCATCCTTCAAAACTTCCTTCGAACGAATAATTTTCAAGATTCTGAAAAATCTTCAAAAAACCTTTTACCAACGCATCTTCCGCTTGTTGTATATCGGTAAAATAACGTTTACAAACCGCAAAAAATCGCGCATCATATTTTTCGTAAAGCAGCCGCTGTGCTTTCGAATCATTGTTGATACAAGCTTTTATGAGTTGTTTTTCGTCCAAAATACTTTTTCTTTCTCAGTGTTTAGATGCGAAAATTACGCTTATGGTTGCTTTGATAGCGTAAAATATTTGTTAAAGTTCTGAAAACTTATTCATTAAACATAAAAAAGTCGCTACAAGAGCGACTTTATATAAGTTTTTAATTGAAAATATTATCCAACTAAATTGTGTTTTACTAGATATTCTGCAATTTGAACCGCATTTGTAGCTGCTCCTTTGCGTAAATTATCCGCAACAATCCAACAATTTAATGCATTTGGTTGAGATAAATCACGACGAATACGACCTACAAAAACATCGTCTTTCCCTTCTGAATAGAAAGCCATTGGATAAGTATTTGTGTCTGGATTATCTTGTACTGTTACACCTTCCTGTTCTGCTAATAATTTGCGAACTTCGGCTAAATCAAAATCATTCTCAAATTCAATATTCACCGACTCCGAATGTCCTCCTTGCACAGGAACACGAACCGCAGTAGCTGTAATATTCATTTCATCCACACGCATAATTTTACGAGGCTCACGAGTCAATTTCAATTCTTCTTTTGTATAACCTGTTTCTTCATCAAACACATCACAATGAGGCAATGCATTTTTGAAAATTTGGTATGGATAAACTTTCGCTACATCACGTCCTTCAATTTCTCCATTCAATTGCTCCACAGCATCTTTACCTGTTCCCGTAACTGATTGATAAGTAGAAACAACTACACGTTTAATTCCGTATTTTTTGTGTAAAGGATTAAGAACCATTACCAATTGAATCGTTGAACAGTTAGGATTTGCGATAATTTTATCATTTGTTGTTAAAATATCTGCATTGATTTCTGGTACAATCAACGGACGATCTGGATCCATTCTCCAAGCCGATGAATTGTCAATTACAGTTGTTCCGACTTCTGCAAACTTAGGCGCCCACTGTTTGGAAGTTTCTCCACCTGCTGAAAAGATTGCGATATCAGCTCGCATTTCTACAGCATCCTGCATTGATACAATTTTGTATTCTTTTCCTTTGTATTCAATAGTTTTTCCTATTGATCTTTCTGATGCTACTGGTATAATTTCAGTGATTGGAAAATTTCTTTCTTCCAAAACTTGGAGCATAACTCTGCCGACCATTCCGGTAGCGCCTACGACTGCTATTCTCATTTGTTTATTAAATAATATATTAAAAAATTTCGAATTGCTAATTTACAGATTATTTTGATACATTTTTCTCTATTTCATAGGTTTAGCAATCAATTTGATATGATATATTTTATGTTATGATGTTAATTCAGGTTTTTAAACTTTTCCTCGAATTAAAATTTATAAAACTCTTTTTTATAAGAATTTTGAACACAAAAAAAGTGGAACAAATTGCTCCACTTTTTAAAATATTTTTGAAATAACCTTCAAATTTAGTCTTAAGCAAACTCGTTGTAAGCTGCTTTTAAATTTTCTGCGATAGCTGCTGCAGAGTGTCCTTCGATGTGGTGACGCTCTAACATATGTACTAATTCACCATCTTTGAATAAAGCAACAGCTGGAGAACTTGGAGGAAATGGAGCAAAAAACTCACGTGCTTTTGCTACAGCATCTTTATCAAATCCTGCGAAAACTGTTGTTAAATGTGTAGGAACTTTATCATTATCTAATGACATTACAACTCCTGGTCTTGCAGCACCTGCAGCACAACCACAAACACTATTTACCATTACCAAAGTTGTTCCTTCTTGTTTGATTGCTGCTTCTACTTGTTCTGGAGTAGTTAAATCTTCAAAACCATTAGAAGTCAACTGAGCCTTCATCGGCATTACTATTTCTGCTGGATACATATTGTTCTTTTTTTGTTTTAAATAAAAATAAATTATTTTCAAAGTTACATAATTCTAAAACTTTTTAGAATACTTACTTTTGCAGTTACAAATTTACGTAGAATTTAGCAATATGAAATTGACTTTTGGTAAGAATGAGAAACTTAAAAGCAGAAAAGCATTCGATGAATTGTTTTCTGATGGAAAAACATTTGTTTCTCATCCGATTAGATTTGTCTACAAAATCAAACCGAAAGCGGATTACAATATAAGAGTAGGAGTAAGTGTTGGAAAGAAAAAATTCAAACACGCGGTTGATCGAAATTTATTGAAACGTCGTGCTAAAGAAGCTTACAGATTGAATAAATTGTTACTTGAACCTAATGAAAATTATTCGGTTGATTTGGTGATGATTTATACTTCTACAAAACATCAACCTTTTGAGGTGATAGAACAATCTGTCAAAACTTTATTAGAAAAATTAAACGAAGCGATACAAACAAAAAAAGATTAATCCTAGGATTAATCTTTTTCATTTATTATAAGTTGTAAAACTGTTTATTTCTTAAGATTTGCTTGCAATCTGAAAAAACTAAAGTATACAGATACTAAAATTAATCCACAAACTGATGCTCCAATTCCTAAAACGCTACGAAAGTTTTCTTCAGCCATAAAACCAGCTTTATAATCCATCTCATATAGGTTGTAACCTAAACCTATCAACAAAACGATTGTCGCGATATAAATATATGTTTTCATTAGATAATGAATTTTTAAATTTTAATTTCATTCATAAACAATGCACCGATATTTGACGTAAATAATTTGATTGCGATTGACAATAAAATTACTCCAAATACTTTTTTCAGTACCGATAAAACGCCAGGTCCCATCCATTTTTCGAGTTTTCCTGCGAATTTCAGCACCAAATATACGATTAACATATTTAATATAATCGCTATCACAATGTTAATATCTGCAAACTGCGAACGAAGCGAAAGTACAGTTGTCAACGATCCCGCACCCGCAACTAACGGAAACGCAATAGGAACGATGGATGCAGAGTTAGATTCGACTCCTTTCTGGATCTCAATTCCTAAAATCATTTCAATAGCGATGATAAAAATCACAAATGCACCAGCCACAGCAAATGACTGAACATCAACACCAACTAATTTCAAAATTTTTGTTCCGAAAAACAAAAACGAAATCATCATAATTCCTGCTGCAATCGAGGCTTTTTCGGACTGAATATGTCCAACTTTGCTCCGAATTCCTACAATAATTGGAATACTTCCTAAAATATCGATAACTGCAAAAAGTACGGCGAAAGTTGTTCCGATTTGATTGAAAGAGAATTTCTGAAAAAATGATATTATATTTTCCATTCGTATTTAGTTATAATTAATTGGTTGATGCAAAAATAGAAGTTTTTATGAACAATTTTTCATAAAAAAGCAATAAATCAATTCTTAATCCAACCAATTCTTAAAATCTGCCACTTTTTCGCGACTCACAATCATATCTTGTTCATTGTAAGTATTCAAAATTATTTTTAATCTTGAATTAGAATACATTGTAATTTCTTTAATCGAATCGATTTGGATGATTTGACTACGATTAATTCTAAAAAACTTTTTCGGGTCGATTTGTTCTTCCACTTTATCCAACGAAAAATCTACCAAATAATTTCGGTTTTCTTTTGTATGAATATACGTTGCTTTGTTTTCGCTAAAAAAACATTCGATATTATCGATTTCTATAATTTTGATTGATGTTCCTATTTTAATCGAAAAACGTTCTTTAAATTTTTCTGTTTGATTATTCGAAAAAAGACTTTTCAATTCATTTAGATTGAAACTTGAAGATGCTTGCTGAAATTGTCTTTCAAATTTTTCAATAGCAAACTTCAATTCCTCTTCATCAACAGGTTTCAACAAATAATCAACCGAGTTTAGTTTAAACGCTTTCAATACATATTCGTCATAAGCAGTCGTAAAAATAATCGCAGACGAAACATCTACTTGATTAAAAATCTCAAATGATAACCCATCTGATAACTGAATATCCAGAAAAATTAAATCAGGATTTGGATTCGTTTTCAACCACGCTACACTTTCTTCTACAGAGTGCAACATTTCGTGTATTTGATAACCCAATTTTTCTACACGTCGCTTTAATAAACGCGCTGCAGGCTTTTCATCTTCTATAATTAGTATTTTCATAGTTTTTTTTAAGTTAATTCACGAATCGGTTTTCTTTCAAAAATTTTGTTCCAAACAAATAATAAAGCAAGTATAATGACAAAAATGATCAATGTTGCAAGATTTGTCTTAGCCATTAAAGCGTGAATTGTAGCTGGAACGATAATCGATTTTGTTCGAATTGTTGAAAAAGTTAATACAAAAGAAAAAACAATGCACAATAACATAAAAATTCCAAAACCTCCAAACTGATCGAAATCTTTAAAAATAAATAAGTGCCAAACTGCCCAAAATATTCCCGTTATAATGCTTTTTATTATCCAAAATATATTGCCTAAAGCATCATTCAAATAACCTCGCCACGTATATTCTTCCATAATATCATAAAGCAACGTAACAGAAATAAAAATCGCTGCCCACAAATGTTTATTAATTCCGTAATCGTTATTTATCCCATAAATTGAATAACCAACGAGTAATATAAATGGAAAAATCAATGTTTTGAAACCTTCTTTTCCTAGAAGAGAGACTTCTTTTTTAACTTTAGAGAATTTATAGAAAAGTAAACTAATTAGAAAAATAATCAACCCATGATTCATATTCCAAGGCAGTTGAAAATCGACTAAACCTCCAAAAATCAATTGTAAAAAATTAGGACATTTACGAATCAGAAAAGTTCCGATTAATATCAATCCATAAAAAATAATTATTCTAACCCAATTTGTTTGCTTTATTTGATTTATAAAATTCATTTATTGCCACTTTTTATTTTGCTCTTTTTCCAAGATTTCTTTGGCTTTATTCTCTTCCCAACCAGAACCATACGCAAAAACTTTTACAGCATTTAGTGCAACGCCCAATCCCCAACCTAAAACTGGCCAATAAAACCACCAATGTCCATTATTTGTAACTAAATTCAGAATAAAAAAGAATAAACTCATTACAACATAAGTTCCTAAATGCGCATAAAACTTTTTCAATTCTTTTGCACGCTCTATTGCACGTAAATAAGCTTGTTGTTCGTCAAAATTTTGTGTATTCATAGTTGTATTTTTTTGTGTTAATATGGGAAGTTCTACACGAAATAGTTGTTCATTTTTTTCGATGTTCACTTCTCGGTTAGAAATTAATTGATAACGATTAATAATATTTTTCAGCCCAATTCCTGTCGAATCTTTAATGGTTTCTTTTGGTTGGAAAGAATTTTCAATTATCAAATAATTATCTTTTTTATAAATTTTAATTTTCAAAGGTTTTTGATCAGATACAATATTGTGTTTGATTGTATTTTCTAATAAAATCTGCAAAGAAAGTGGCACAATAAATTCGGTTTCAGAGAAAGTTATTTGTTCAATTTCGAAATCGATGCTATTTTCAAATCTTAATTTTAGAAGGTTGACATAGGTTTTTGCAAAATTTATTTCTTCTTGAATCGACACAACTTCTTTGTCTTTTTGTTCTAAAACATATCGATAAATCTTAGAAAGCGATGTTGTAAAATCTATCGCATTATCTGGATTTTCTTCAATCAAACCAGTTAAAACATTCAAACTATTGAATAAAAAATGTGGGTCTAATTGACTTTTTAAGGTTTCGAATTGTGCAGTTGCTGTTTCTGCTTTTGTTGATTCGATAACAATTTTACGTTCTAATTTATTTTTCTTTCGATCGATAATAAAGAATAAAAACAAAAAGAAAACCGTGATAACTGCAACTAAAAGATAATTGATCGATTGATCGTAAAAAATATATTTCTGCAAAAGGAGATTCGCAAACTCCACGAATACATAATACAATACCAACGTATAAATAATAGAACGTAAAAAATACTTTCTTAAAACTTTTTCTGGTTTAGGCGAATCTGGTACATCTATTCTATATTCATTAAAAATGCTTGTATTCACAAAAGATGCTGCAACACTGAACGAAAAATATCCGATAAAATATTTGATAGCTTCTGGATGAAAAAATTGATTGAATGATACATTTGGAGATGTAAAAAATATCACGCTATAAATCAAAACATTGATTACAAATAGAATCAAAATATTACGAACAATTAACTTTTTGTCAGAAACAATAATTCCTTCTAAGAATTTTAAAAAGACCAACCCTAAAGCAACAAATTTTAGAAAGTTTCCTGTTAACAAGCCTACTTCTACACCTAAATCAAAATTTGAATTATTTTGAAAATTAATTGTACTAAAATCAAATACATATACTAAAATTGCAAATGAAAATACAAATGAAAATAATCTCAAATATCCTTTATAATACTTATCCATATCAAGCAATCAAATTAATTAACCAAAAAATAATTTCGTGAATAAATTGTGCAACTAAAGCTATCATTATAGTACGTTTTTACATTCGTTATTCAACAAGGCTTCGGCACGATTTTTTCCCCATATCGGTTCATTATTTTTTGGCTTTTCAGCATTAAATAAAGCTAAAGATTTTTTTACATTTTTACAATCTTGTGTAATATCCATTCCTCTATATTTTGCAGCATTGATATTAAACTCAGCCAAACCTAAAACAGAACGCGGATTAGTTGGATTTAACATCAACGATTTTTGATAGATTTGTACTACTTCTGGATAATAAATTGCTCCATTTTGCATTGGATTCTGCACAATTTCTGCTGTTAAATACAAGGCTTTCAAATTGAGAATTTCTACATTTAATGGATTATTTCTGACTAAATCATCGATTTGAGTTTTTACATTCAAAAGAATTTTTTCATTTTTAGTAATATCTTTTGATTCGAACGTTTTCAAAACTTCAGAAAAAGTCAAGTAATATTTTGGTAACCATTCATTTGGATAATCATTTATTAATTGCTTAAAATTAGCTTCAGAAGAATGATTTCCTTTGTTCCATTCCGTTAAAGTTTTATTCATATCTGATTCAAAATTCTTTTGTGCAAAAGTTGATACAGTGAATAAAATTGCGATTGTTAAGAAAATTGTTTTCATCATTTGTGTTTTTTTATTTGTTGAGTCAAAGTTCTTACAAACACTTTTCGTTTGAAATTATATGTTACCGAATTGTCAATTTTTGAGGATGAGTTGTAAGAGCAAAAATAAAAGGGACAACTCAAAACTGAGATTGTCCCTTTTACTATCTAAAAAACTTGAAATTTATTTTCGTAATAATTCTTCGGAAATATTTTGCGTAGCTTCGAAAACTTCTTCTAAATTTTGATGCAAACCACCAAAGGCATATTTAGCTTGTCGTGCGTTGTTCAGCAACAATTTCCATTGTTCTACGGCTAATTCACTCACACCATTTTCAATCAATTTATTTGCAATCACCTCGTCAGAAAAATGAGCTAAATCTGTATTCGTTTTTAATAGCGCGGCATTACACAAAATATTTTCTTGTAATTGATAAAAATCTTTTTGGTCTTCAACGTTTATTTTTTGCTTCAATTCATCTAATTCAGCAGAAATTTGACTCGAATTTATCGTTGGTTTTTCAACCAAAGTAAACTTTTGGGTTTCTGTTTTTGGTTGGTATGATTCAAAATTATTTTGCTCGTTAAGAGGTTTTATTTTTGGTTCAATTTTTTGTTTTTGTGTCGGGTTATTTTTCTTTCTCATCAAAAATAAACTTCCAGCACTCAATGCAATTACACCACCAGTTAACCACAACCAACCGCTTTTTCCTTCTTTCACATCGTTCGTCATTTCTTCTATTTTATCAGAAATTGTCGAATCTGGTGAATTAGAAGCCACAGCCGTTGCAGAAGAAGTTTTAGAACCTGAAACAGACAAATTAATCGAATCTGATTTCAAGGTTACATATTTCTCTTTAACAGGATCGAAATAACAAAATTCTACAGGCGAAATCGTATATTCTCCTCCAAAATTTGGGACAAGAACTGTTTGCTCAGCAACTTTTCCTTTCATTCCTGTATCATAGGTTTTATATGCATCGCGTTTTTTCGGTGCGAATTTTTCTAAATTTTTTGGCGTCGTAATTTCAGGTAAATTAATCGTATTAAAGTTTCCTGTTCCAATAATTTCAACATCAAAATTTACACTTTCATTGGTTGCAACTTCTTTTTTATCAACCGAAGCGTTCATTTTAAATTGACCAACTGCACCGCTAAAATTCTTTGGCTTTCCTTCTTCTGGAAGTGCTTTTGCATTAATCACAACTGGATTACTACGCACTTCTACAGGCTCCGCTCCATACGTTGTTGGCAACACCACATCTACCGAAAACGGATCGATTTCTATCTTTCCTGGTTTTTGAGGAAAAACATAATAACGTGCAATTTCTTCGGAGAAATATTGTTTTCCTCCAACAATTTCTTGCTTGATATTTTCGGGAGAGCTTTTTACAATTTTTGGGCTTAATCCGTCTAAATTTCCTTGACGAAAGTTTTGTTTACGATTAAGATAAGATAAATCTTTTACGTATAATTTTACTGATAAACCAACTTGTTCGTTCACATAAGGATTCGTTTTCGAAACTTTACTTTGTAGAAAAACAGGCTGCGAAGTATTACTTCTAAAATTGTTGTGCGTCAACCCCGTTCCTTTCACTACAACATCGACAGGTTTCGATGTATAGGTTTTTCCATTAATCACAATTTTAGCAGCTCCAATTCGATATTTACCTTCTTTTTCAGCAACAAAAGCAAGGATAATTCCTTCTTCTATCACTCCTTTTCCATTCACATAAGAAACATTTTGCGAGCGTTGTTCACCTACAATTTGTAATCCATTATGTGGAGGATATTTCATTGGTTGATCAATCGAATAACTATCTGTATTAGATTCGATAAAAAAGCCCACGCTAAATGCTTCTCCTAAACTGACCTGTGTTTTATCTGCATCAGATTTAAAAGAAATTTGTTGTGCTAACGCTGTGATAGACGTTAAGGCAAACACTAAAAAGCTATTTAAAACGCTTGTCGTTGTCATTACCAATCCTTAGATGTTGTTGTTCGTTGTTTTTCTGCTTTTTGTTGAATAATTTTTCGTTGGGTTTTGGCTTCCTGATTTTGCAATGCTTTTAGCAAACCGTCTCCCAAATTATTCTTTGCATTATCTTGTTCTTTTCCGTCTCCATTATTTCCTTGTTTGATTTCTGGAGATTGATTATTTCCTTGTCCTTTATTGTTTCCATTTTCACCACCAGCTTTCGGGTTTCCTCCTTGATTTTGCTGTTTCTGCTGATCAGATTGTTGTTGTTGAGATTGATTCTGATTCTGATTTTGCTTTTGGTTATTTTGGTTTTGTTGATTCTGTTTATTTTGCTGCTGTTGTTGTTTTTGCTGATTATTTTGATCTTGTTTGTTTTGATCTTTATTATCCTTATTATTTTGATCTTTTTGTTTCTCACGTTCTTTTTCTAACATTTTTTTTGCTAATGCATAGTTGTAACGTGTTGCATCATCTTTTGGATCATTTCGTAAGGCTTGTTTGTAATTATCAACAGCATTTTGATAATCTTTTTCCTGCATAAAAGCATTTCCTAAATTGTGATAAGCCAAATGTTTATCATTATTCGTTTTAGATACTTCAGCAGAACGTTTGTAATGCGCTATACTTTCTTTGTAACGTTTTTGTTGAAATAAAGCATTTCCTAAATTGTAATTTGCTTTGACAGAAGTTGGATCTTCCATGGTAGCTTTCTTGTAGGCAACTTCTGCATTATCAAATTTTCCTTTTTGATAATACTCGTTTCCTTCAATAATGTAGCTTTTCGCTTTCGATTGACTATAACCAAAAACGGATAAAAGCATTATTCCTAAAAATCCTATTTGTTTTAAAAAGTACATCATTTTACCATACAAACTTACTATTTCTTTTTGTTAAAAATCTTATATTCAGATGTTAATAATTCCACAAAAAGTAAACAAACCGCAACCGCTAAAAACCACTGATAAATATGATTCATATCTCTTGTTGTAGAGTTAGCAATTTCGTTTTTATCTAATCGGGCTTTATACATTGATAATGCGGATAATGCATCTTGCGTATTATCCAAATGAATGTAAGTTCCGTTTGTATCTTGTGCCAATTTGCGAAGATTTTTATCTTCTAATTTTGTAATAACTATAGAACCTGTTTCGTCCTTTTTATAGTCTTCGGCGTAGCCATTGTAATACATCGGAATTGGAGCTCCTTTATCTGTTCCAACACCAACTGATACAATATGAATTCCGTTATCTTTTGCTATTTTAGAAGCTTGATTAACTGTATTTTCGTTGTCTTCTCCATCCGAAATTAGTACAATTAATTTACTTGTATTCGCCGATCCTTTGAATGTTTTTGCAGCTTCCTGAATCGCATTTAAGTAATTTGTCCCTTGGCTCGAAATTAACTCAGTATTAACATTTTGCAAATAACTTTCGATTGCAGCATAATCATTTGTCAATGGAGAAATCGTGTAAGCATTCGCTGCAAACGCAACCAAAGAAGCTCTATCTCCTCCTAATTGATGTAATGTTTCTGTAATTAATTTTGTTGCTTTTTCTAATCGCGAAGGAGCAACATCTTGTGCATTCATCGAACTTGATAAATCTAACAAGAAAACCATATCAATTCCTTCGCGCTTTACTTGCACATCTCGTTCACCATAAAGTGGATCCATCAATGCAATTACCATTAAAAATAAAGCCACACAAAATGCAATGATTTTGAAACCATAACGCTTTGAAGAAGTGATTGGAAAAACAAATGGAAACAGTTCTTTATCTGCAAATGTTTTCTTTACACGTTCGCGCCATTGAAATACTGTTATCGATAGAAAAATAACGACAAACAATAAAATCATCAACCAAATATTATGTAATTCTCCCCACTGCATTAGATTAATTCTTTAAAAACGGTTCTTCGTAAAATGGCTTCTAATACCAAAATAATGAATGCAGGCAATAAGAATCGTGCAAACAATTCGGTATAATTATAATATTTGACTTCGTTAATCTCTGTTTTTTCAAGTTTATCAATTTCGTTATAAATGTTTTTCAAACTTTCATTGTTTGTTGCACGGAAATATAAACCTCCAGTTTTATCTGCAACTTCTTCTAACAGTTTTTCGTCAATTTGTACAGGACGCATCTCAAAAACGTAATCACCTAACATATCGTAACCAACAGGCATAGGCGCCATTCCGTTTGTTCCAATACCAATTGTATATACTTTTATCCCTTTCTCTGCTGCAATATCAGCGGCTTGTCTCGGTGAAACATACATCAAATCTCCAGAAGGATTTACACTTTCAACACCATCTGTAATCAAAATAACTACTTTAGATTTTGCTTTACTATTTTTAAGATGATTAACAGCTGTTGCCAAACCAACTCCAATTGCTGTTCCATCAGCTAAACTACCAGAATGTAACATTTCGATTTCTTGTATCAAAACATCACGATCTGTTGTTAATGGAACACGTGTCAAAGCTTCTCCAGAATATTCGACCAAACCAACTCTGTCCGTTTTTCTTCCAAGTGAAAAGTCTTTTGCAACTTCTTTTAACGCTGTTAAACGATCTGGTTTCAAATCGCGCGCTAACATACTCAATGACGTATCTACAGTCAATAAAATATCAACTCCTTCGTCCGATTTTACTTTTGTCGTAACATCTACATAACGTGGACGAGCTAAAGCAACAATGCACAAAACCATTGCGATAATTCGCATCAAAAATAAAAGTGGTTTGTACGTCGCTAACGAACTTTTTGCACCTCCAAATGCTTTGAGCGAAGGTAATTTTAAGGATGCTTTTTTCTGGCTCGTTTTGCGAATTTCTCTGAAAATAAAGAAAGGCAAAGCAAGCAATAAGAGTAAGATCCAAGGATTTTGAAACTCAAAATTTAGCATTCCTAATTGTTATTAAACTGTTTATATTTTTCTCCCGTCACTTGATCTTTTTTCAAATCTTCGTTCTCCGGAATTTCTAATGGTTTTACACGATCTACAAATTCATCTACCCAATTTCGGTGCGAAATATTTGTTGGTTCATCAAATTCTTGTTTTGCGAATTTTACCAAATCAGCATCGAACAAAAATTGTTTAAATTTCTGCACATCTTCTGGTAAAACATCTGGTTTTGTCGCAACATATTTTACCAAATCATCCGACAAAATTTCTAATGCCGAAAAGTTATAAATACGTCCTAAATATCGTCTTACAATAAATGATAATTGCGTGTAATATTCTTTTTGTTCACCACGTTTCAAATATTTCTTAGCATCCAAGGCTTTCAGACTTGCTTTCGCTTCGTCATAAGGCGTTTTGTACGAATCTTTGCCAGATAATTTCGATTTTGCGCGAACATATAATACAACCAAAACAATTCCGATAATAAATAAAATCAACGCAATAATGCCGTACAACCAATATTTATTCCAATAATCTCCAATAGAATATTCTTCTTCCATTACAGGTTTTATCGGGAAAATTGCATTTTTCGTTGTATCAACTGCAATATCTTGAATATCAATTTCAAGTTGTTTTGTTGTTAAATCTTTTCCATTTTTCTGAATGATAAATGACGGAATATTAAATTTACCTGCATCATATCCAGTCAATTCTAAATGTTGAACAATTTCAGATTTTCCATCCGTTTTTACAGTGTCAATTTTTTGACCTAAAACTTCGATGTGATGATTAATTGAATCTGAAATCGTAGGAAAAACAACTTTATCTCCTTCTTTGTAATCAATTTTCACTTCATATTGGATTGGCTCGCCAATTTTGATTGTCGTGCGATCTAATTTTGGCGTAATTTCTTGCGCAAACGAAAATTGAAGGATAAAAAAACTTACTAAAAGCAATAAATTCTTCATTAGGCTTTATGACTTTTAAAGTAGTTTAACAATGGGCGAACATAATCTTCGTCGGTACGAATACTGATTGCGCCTGAATGATTTTTTTTGAAAATAGATTGATAACGTTGATCTAAATCGCGATAATATTGCGCATATTGTTGACGCAATTTCTTCGATGAAGTATCAATCAAGCGGATTTCACCTGTTTCGTTATCTTGCACATGAACCAAACCTACATCTGGAAAAGATTGTTCTTTTTCATCATAAACTCTAATTCCAGTCACATCATGTTTTTTTGCCACGATTCGCAATGCTTTTTCATAATCAGACGAATCAATAAAATCTGAAAGAATAAAAACATTTGATTTTCGGCGAACCAAATTCATAAATGTTTCCAAAGTCTCTGCTAAATCAGTTTTCTTACTTTTTGGCTCATACGAAACAATTTCTCTCACCAAACGCAACACATGTTGTTTTCCTTTTTTGGGTGGAATAAATTTCTCCACTTGATCCGAATATAATATCAAACCAACTTTATCATTATAGGTAATTGCCGAAAAAGCCAATGTAGCGCTCAATTCAGCAATCGTTTCCATTTTAATTTGTTTTCGTGTTCCAAAGTTTTCAGAATTCGAAACATCAACCAATAAAAACATGGTTAATTCTCGTTCTTCTTCAAAAACTTTTACATAAGGTTCGCTATATCGAGCCGTTTTATTCCAATCGATATTACGAACGTCATCACCGTATTGATAAGGACGAATTTCACTAAAAATCATACCTCTTCCTTTGAATGAACTGTGATATTCACCCATAAAAAGGTTGCTCGCTTTACGCTTGCTTTTTAGCTCAATACGTTTTACACGTTTGATGATTTCTTTTGCATCCAAAGTTTAAATGATTTTGAATAGTGGTTTAAGGAACTGGAACAACATTAAGAATATTGTCTATAATTTCTTCTGGCGTAACATTTTCTGCTTCTGCTTCGTAGCTAATTCCGATACGGTGACGCAACACATCTTTTGCCATTGCACGTACATCGTCTGGAATAACATAAGCGCGTTTGCGTAAAAATGCATACACTTTTGAAGCTTGTGCCAAATTGATCGATCCACGAGGCGAAGAACCAAACGAAATCATTGGAACCAATTTTTCTAATCCAACTTTTTCTGGAAAACGAGTCGCGAAAATAATATCCAAAATATATTTTTCAATTTTTTCGTCCATATAAACTTGTTTCACCATTTCGCGCGCATCCAACAATTCTTGAATAGAGATTACTTTCTCAATTTTTGGAAAAGATTGATTAATCGAATTTCTTAAAATCAAACGTTCTGCTTCAAATTCTGGATAAGTAATGACCGTTTTCAACATAAAACGGTCAACTTGTGCTTCTGGCAAAGGATAAGTTCCTTCTTGTTCCACCGGATTTTGAGTCGCCAAAACCAAGAAAGGTTTTTGTAACAGATACGTTTCGTCACCAATTGTTACTTGACGCTCTTGCATTGCTTCTAACAAGGCAGATTGTACTTTTGCAGGCGAACGGTTAATCTCATCAGCTAAAACAAAATTGGCGAATATTGGTCCTTTTTTGATTCTAAAATCGTTTTCTTTTACATTATAAATAAGTGTCCCCACAACATCGGCAGGTAACAAATCTGGTGTAAATTGTATACGAGAAAAAGATCCATCAACAGCATCAGATAAAGTTTTAATAGCTAATGTTTTTGCTAATCCAGGAACACCTTCTAATAAAACGTGTCCATTTCCAAGTAATCCGATTAATAGACTTTCAATCATTTTTTCTTGTCCAATAATCGCTTTATTTATTTCCGATGTCAACCTTGCAATGCTTTCGCTTTTTGCTTCTATTTGTTGGTTTAGTTGTTGTATATCCAAAATTTCGTTGAAATTAATGTTTATATTATTGATTCAAATTTCCTCTAAAATTAACAAATACAATTGATTTAGAAATTAAAACTTTCATACAATATTGTTAAACTTTGTTAAGACAAAAGTAGTGTACCAAACGTTTTGATTATTATTTTCAGTAAAATTTTTCCAAGACTTACAAACTATTTATAAACAATAAACGTTTCTAAATAATATTTCTTTAAATGATTATACAATAACTATTTAAAGAATATTTATATTTTGCTGAAATTTATTAAAACTATTATGAAAAACTATTTATTATTAATCATTATTGTACTCGGTTCAAACATTTATGCTCAAAAAGAGAAAGTAAAATCTGGTACTGTCGATTTCTTAAAAGGACAATCTAAAATGAAAGTTATTTTTGACTATTCAAATCTAAAAATTAATGCAGATAGCATTACAGAAGCAGAATATGTTCAAAAAAAGATTGTTGATCTAAATGGCAAAAATGCTGGAAATGGAGATATTTGGAATGATAAATGGACTGGTGCAAAAGAGTCTATCTGGGAACCAAAATTTATGGAGTTATTAACTAAATATGGTGCAAAATCTACTGGAATTTCATTCTCTGAAAACGCTACAGATGCTCCTTACACAATGATTGTTAAAGTTGATTGGATTTATCCAGGTTGGGATGCATTTGTAATGAAACAAGCTGCAAAAGTATCTACAACTATTACTATTGTTGATTCTAATAATTTTGAAGATAAAAAATTTGTTGTCAATTATAAAGAAGCTCCAGGAACTCAATTCGGTAATAATTATAGTGATGAATCGAGAATTGGAGAAGGGTTTGCAAAAACTGCTAAAACTTTTTCTAAAATGTTAGAGAAAAAAATAAAATAATCTTTCAAAAAAAATACATCAAAATCCATTCTTTATCGAATGGATTTTTTTATTCAATAAATTTGACAATTTTGTTAAAAATTTTAATAAATCTTTTATTTCACCGCTACTTAACACTCGTTTACCTCAATATTTTTTACGTCTTTTTTTTGTGTTGCAACTTTGTTTCAAGAAAAATGAAAAGAATATAATTCTAACATTTAGTTATAAAAAACATAGATTATGAAAAAAGTATTTTTATTAGCAAGCATGATGATGGTAATGACATTATCCGCACAAGAAAGACCACAACAAGGTGAACGATCTGGAAATAGAAAAGAGCAAAGAGAACGCCCAACTGTAGATCAACAATTGAAAGAATTTGATCAATATAATTTGAGTTCTGCTCAAAAGAAAAAAGTAAAATCGTTGTTAGAGAGTAGAGATTCTGACATGAAAAAAGAGTTTACAAACAGAGACAAAAATTCTACTCAAAAAGGAGAAAGAGGCTCTCGACCAGAAAAAGGTACAAACGATTTTGATACTAAATTAGAGAAAATTTTAGACAAAAATCAGTTCAATCAATACAAACAAGATCGTGAAAAGCGTATGAAATCTAATAAATTTAGTATGCACAAAAAACGTGATGCGAAAGGAAATAGACCTTCGTCTAAATGTGCATAAAATCATAAAAATTAGGGTTAACCTACAAATTTTGATGGTTAACCTCTATTAATTTAAATTTTGAAAGAATATTTTAAAATTTGTGTGAGTTTAAAAATTATTATTGATTAACACAATGTGTTATTTCATTTCATAAGTAAGTTTTTTTTAAAGTAGTTTTTAAAATTCATTTTCATTCAATTATCAAGTGAAAAGCGAGCCGATTTAGCTCGCTTTTCTTTTTTTATTCTTCTGGCATTGCTTGCCATTTTTTGTAAAGATTGATGATGAAATAAAAACTTATTAAATATAAAATTGGATTGATGTAAAGAAAAATTTCTGCAAATTCTTGTAACAGCAATAATTCTTTATTTGTTTGTCTAAACTCATAAATATTCATATGTTTATTTGCTTCATATAACATTTCTTCACGCAAATCTGTGTAAAAACTAAGCATCACAATTCCAATAAAAATATTGGTCGCAACAAACCAATTAAGATTAACACCTGTCAAAACTTTATATTTTTTGGAACGTAAGCCAATTAGTGTAGTCACTATAAATGCAATGTAAAAAACAAATAAAATAATATAAGGTGTGAATTGTGTATAACCAATACTTGCATCGATAGAAATTCCGAAAACGCTTCCTAAAATTGCCAAAATTCCTGCGCCAATCAATGAAATTAACCAAACTTTGAACGAACTAAATCTGAATGTAATAATAAGAACGGTAATAACTAAAGCGATTAGTAAATAGTACTGAATATGTTCTAACCAAGTGGAACTATATTTCGAAAACTCAATATTTTCATACACTTTGTTTAAACTATCTTGGTGGATATAATCATTCAGTTTTTTATCTACAGTTTGATAAGGATCAATATAATTCAATTTATGATCAATGAAATAATACGGATATTGAGGCAAATAATCAATCCACTTTTTATGTTTGAACTGATACCCAATTTCTTGCTTTTTTAATAAATCGGTATAATTATTCAATAAATTTTCAATTACTTTTCGATCATTTTTTTGCAACAAAGCAATCCATTGTCCATCATAAAATTGATGATTTAAAGTAGAATCTTTCGGATTGTTAAAAGCCAAAACACTATAATTATACAAACTTGCTAAGTTGTAATAAACATCTGGTTTTCCACCAGAATTTAATGTTACTGCAGCAGAATCGACAACAGCATAAGTTGAATCTACAGCTACTGTAGTAGGATAGTCCATTTCTTCTTGAAATGAATCTGTAGATGAATTATTCTTTTTAAGAGGTTGATACGTTTGATTAAAATTAATTTTAGAATAACTAAATCGATCCGGAAAATAATCTCTTAATAAGGTTTCAAATTCAGGATTTCTGAAATACGGATCCAAAAAAGCATCATATGAGTATGTTGGATTTTTTCTTAAATATTCTCTCTTATTTTTTTCATATAATTCTCTTGTTTCTTTTTCCGAAACCAACGAATCAAAAGCTGGAACAGGCAAATTTCTCGAATAATTATCGTACCCAAAATTTGGTTGCAACGTAAAACCTTGCGCTCTATTGATAATATCGATATCTTTCAAATATTGCTCTTCAGTTATATAATTTGAAACACGAAATTTAAGACCAGTTTTGAACGAATTTGGTACATAAAACATCAAAAATATAATGAAGAAAACGGCCAAAAATTCTTTGAATAAATAATTTCTTGAGGTTGGATAATTTGATTTGAAACGATTATTTTTTATATAGAAATACAACCAAATAACGCCGATAATGTCACCAATTAATAGGTAATAAATTGCAATTCCTGAGTTGAAAAACACTTCATAAAGTCCAGTTACTTGCAGTTGAGATTTTTTAGTAAAAAACAAAAAACCATTGATAAATGCAATCAAGTTGAAAACTAAAACCGTCAACAAAATCCAAATAAATTTCAGATTCCAAATCAATGGATATTTGGTAATTAAAGTTTGATTTATTTTTTTGAACATAGTTGGTTGGTTTTAATTGACAAAAAAGCGACGACTTGATTTCGAAATATCTCGAATGTATTTTACTTTCAATAATGATTTTCCGATTTCAGACAAAATCATATTCATCGAAATTTCATCATCAAAATATGCGATATATGATCCTCCATTGAATTTTATCTGTTTAATTTCGATGTTAGATAAAGCTGTTAATAACTCTTCTTTGGTATTTTCAACATCAATTTCAACAATCGTAAAATCACCTTCCAAATCATTTGTATCTCCTTGTATTTTAAGCTTTCCTTGCTCTAAAAAGAGAACTTCTGTCGATACTTTTTCAACTTCGTACAATTGTTGAGAACTCAAAATAACACCAAAAGGATTTCGGATTGATTGTGATAAAAATTTCAAATCTTCAAGAATAATTTGTTGTGCCAAAATATCTAAATTAGCCAAAGGCTCATCTAACAACAATACTTTTGGACGACGCAATAACGTTCGCGCGAGCTCGAATCGCATTTTATAACCAGACGACAATTGTCGCCATTGCAAATCCTTGTAAGGCCAAAGCCCCAAACGCGCCAACATAACATTCGCTAATAACCTATTTTCTTCGTTGTAAATATCATAACATGTCAAGGTAAATTGCAGATTTTCCATCAACGTACCATATAAAACTTCGATTCGTTGCGGCACATAAACTAATTTTGTTTTCAGCTCAAAACTAAACGGTTTTGCTTTAGAAAAATGATAAATTATTTCGCCAGAAGTTGGTTTCAATTCACCACAAATTAAACGTAATAAAGTCGTTTTTCCATTTCCATTCTCTCCAACTAATCCAACAACTTCTCGTGATTTCAAATCAAAAGTTATGGGATGGAGTTTAAAATTTCGACGATGATAAGCTTTTTCAACATTGTTGGTTGATATCAATGTTTCTTCTTTCTGAAAGGGAGGAGGAGAAGCTTGTTTTAACTTTTCCACCAATTGTAAAGCCTGCGTTATTTTATTTTCGTTCGTAGAATTTTCGGTGTAATAAAGATCCGAATAGGAGATAATCTCTTTGTAAAAAGATTTCTCACCCAAATCCAACACGCAATCAATTAATCGGCGATAGCCCAAATCAAGATCATTGTGCTGCAAATGATTTTCTACTTCGTTTAGTCGTTGGTTAAATTCATTCATAGATTGATTATTAAATCATTACGAATATAACAATCCTTTTCTATAAATAAAATGGCTAATTGTAGGGAGATTTCAGTTTCAACAATTTTTGATAAACTTTCTTAATTACTTTTTAATTCATTATTTATCAAGTTTTTATAATTAACAATTTTAACTTTATTAAATCAATTTAGTTCTAAAATCATCATTATTCACAAGTTTTAATAAAGTTTATTCATAACTTTTTAATTCATTTATATTGAATAGTTTACTATTAACAATTTGAGTAATTAATCAAGCTATAAACATTCTTTTTATAACTCAGTTGAAAAGTAGTTAATTTATTAAATAACAAGTGATTACTATTAACAATTTTAGAATCATTGAGATTCCTCCTAACGTTGGAATGGCAGAAAATTTGATGCTAAAAAAAAATGTCATTCTGAACGAAACGACAGCAAAGTGAAGAACCTAATCATTAAGATGAGAAGTTGAAATAAATTCAGCTTAACAATTAAGACAAAAAAAGTCGAGCAAATGCTCGACTTAATTTTTTACTATTTTAAGTATTTTTTTCCTTTTCTTATTTTAAAATCGCAGCAACTCCTGGTAATTCTTTACCTTCCAACGATTCTAACATTGCACCACCTCCTGTAGAAACGTAGCTTACTTTGTCGTCGTAACCAAATTGTTTTACGAAAGCAACAGAATCTCCACCACCAACAAGCGAGAAAGCGCCGTTTGCCGTAGCTTCAGCAATTGCATCACCTAAAGCAATAGTTCCTTTTGCAAAATTTGACATTTCAAAAACACCTAAAGGACCATTCCAAAGAATTGTTTTCGAATTGTTAATTACATCTGCAAAAACTTTTGACGATTCTTCACCAACATCCATTCCCATCCATCCATCAGGAATTTGATCCGAAGGAACTGTTTGTGTATTTGCATCATTACTGAAATTATCAGCAATTACATTGTCAACCGGTAAATAAACTTTTACATTATGTTTTTCACATTCAGCCAAAATTTCTTTCGCTAAATCTAATTTATCATCTTCTACCAACGAATTTCCAATATTTCCGCCATTTGCTTTTACAAATGTATACGTCATTCCACCACCAATAATCAAGTTATCAATAACGGGTAAAATATTGTTGATAATCGTAATTTTAGAAGATACTTTAGCTCCTCCAAGTACCGCTGTTACAGGTTTTTCTCCGTCTGATAACACTTTGTTAATAGCTGTTAATTCTTGTTCCATTAACAAACCAAAACATTTATTTCCCGGGAAAAATTCAGCAATAATTGCAGTCGAAGCATGTGCGCGGTGTGCTGTTCCGAAAGCGTCATTCACATAAATATCTCCAAATTGAGCCAATGATTTTGCAAAGTCTTTATCTCCAGCTTCTTCCTCATTATGGAAACGAACATTCTCCAATAATAAAACTTGGCCTGGTTTTAGATTACTAACTTTTTGTTTCGCATCATCGCCAATAACATCATTCGCAACGATCACATCAACACCAAGAATTTCTGAAACTTTTGATGCAATATGTTTTAATGAATATTTATCATTGAATTCGCCTTTAGGACGTCCCAAATGACTCATTAATACAACAGCGCCACCATCTTTCAATATTTTGTCGATCGTTGGTTTTGCAGCTCTAATACGTGTATCATCTGTCACATTTAAATTTTCGTCTTGCGGAACATTGAAGTCAACACGAATCAATGCTTTCTTGTTTTCGAAATTGTAGTCGTTGATTGTTTTCATATTTTGATTTGAAATTTTGAACTACACAAAAGTAATCAAACTTTCATTTTGAGACTTAAAATCATTCAATACAATTTTCAACTATTAACAATTCATAATAATATATATAGTTTAATTAATTTTTAAATTTTAAAAAAAGAAAAAAATGTTACTATTATTAGCACTGTTAATATGTGGATAACTAAAGTGAGATAAATTTTATTTAATAGCAATTAACAAGCTATTATTTGTAATTTTGTTTTGTAATGAAAGAGTTAGATATTCTATCAACAATTTATCATTTTGGTTGATAAACAACTTTTGTTAAAAAGAAGTTTTGTGAAAACTATTCATAACGGTGTGTAAATCTTTTATGCCAAAATGAAAACTTTTACTTGACTTGTATTGATTTATTTCTAATTGATTTTTTGAATCAGATTTCCAAATTTTTCTCTCGAAAAGTTATTAGTTTTATTCAATCATCTTTTAACAAGTTGTTACTTTTACTTAACATTTGATTTACAATTATTTAAACAAAAACAACAAAAACACCTGTTAATTAAATGAAAATTGCAATCGGAGCGGACCATGCTGGGTTCGATTATAAGGAGAAATTAGTACCCTTTTTAACAAGTCAAGGATTTGAGGTTGAGGATTTTGGTACGTTCTCAACAGCGAGTGTTGATTACCCTGATTTTGCACACCCAACGGCACAAGCTGTGGAAGATGGAAAAGCAGATTTCGGAATTTTGATTTGTGGTAGTGCGCAAGGCGTTACAATGACTGCAAATAAACACCAAGGAATTCGTGCTGCATTATGTTGGATGATGGATATTGCCAAGTTAGCTCGTCAACACAATAATGCAAATGTGTTAACTTTACCTGCACGCTTTATTGCGTATGACTATGCAGAAGAAATTGTGAATACATTTTTAGCAACAGAATTTGAAGGTGGTCGTCACCAAGGACGCGTAGATAAAATTGCTTGTTCATACAACGGATAATTTTATACATCTATTATAAGATATAAAATCGGTCAATTCGTTAGAGTTGACCGATTTTTATTTTAAAAATTAAATTTAAAACTATTATAAAGTTTAAATAGTTAAGTATAAATAATATTTTATATTTAAAATTAAATATTTTTAAACCAATTTAAGTCAATAGTATATTTATTGATTTTAGCTGTTCTACTTTTACATCAGTTAAAAAAACAAATCATTTAAAGATTAAAAAGATGAGCAGAGCATTATTACGTAGAGAACAAGCAATCTCTTTTGTAAAAGAAGAATTTTCGAAAGGATTACAAAAAGAATTAAACATTATTCCAGTTTCTGGACCATTGGTAGTTTTGGACGGAACAGGTATTAATGATGATTTGAATAGTATCGAAAGACCTGTAAAATTCCCTATAAAATCTTTGAATGATAAAAATGCGGTAGTTGTACATTCTTTGGCAAAATGGAAACGTATTCGTTTGAAAGAATTAGAAATTGAGCCAGGCGAAGGAATTATAACAGATATGCGCGCTTTGCGTCCAGACGAAGATTATTCGCCAATTCACTCTATTTATGTGGATCAATGGGATTGGGAAAAAGTAATTGTTCCACAAGATCGTCAATTGGATTATCTTTTTTCGACAGTAAAATCGATTTATAAAGTTATTAAAAAAACGGAGCAAAATGTAGAGGCGAAATATCCACAATTGAAAGCTGTTTTACCAGAACAAATTACATTTATTTCGTCTGAAGATTTACTACAAAAGTATCCAACATTTACGCCGAAACAACGTGAAAATGCAATTTGTAAAGAATTTGGAGCTGTTTTTATTTACGGAATTGGAGGAGAATTGAGTAATGGAGAATTACACGATGCACGTGCCGCTGATTATGACGATTGGAGTACAGAAAACAGTGCTGGTTTTAGAGGTCTTAATGGTGATATTTTAGTTTGGAACCCTGTTTTAGAATCTGCTTTCGAGTTATCCTCGATGGGAATTCGTGTAGATAAAGAAGCTTTGACCAAACAATTAGAAATTAGAGATTTTTCGGATCGTAAAAATTTATTATTTCACTCGATGTTGTTAGATGATCAGTTAACAGAATCAATTGGAGGTGGAATTGGACAATCTCGTATGTGTATGTTTATGTTGAAATCTCGACATATTGGCGAAGTACAAGCGAGTATTTGGGACGGAAAAGTAAAAGAAAAATTAAAAGAAGAAAGCATCGAATTATTATAAATGAAAAAGCAGTTTCAAAATTTTTGAAACTGCTATTTTTGTATTTTATATCGAAATTAACAATGTTTATAACTGTTGATAAAGGTTGTTAATTTATTTTAATTCAGTAACTTAATAAGTGTAATAATTGTTGATTAAGAAATTCTTTCATTTTTCTTCACAATAAAACTATCATAGAATTTTTTGAAACCATGATGATTAATCAAATAGAAATATTTAGGAAATAATCGATTCAATTCGTATTGAATTTGTTTTGGAAATTTAGACTTTCTTAAACTGCGATTAATCTGAATTTGCGTTTCTACTGGAGCTGGTTTAACAAGCGATGGAAGAAGGTTGTAAATTCTTAAATCAAATTCCCAAGCATGCTGCAAATCACAATCAATTGGACGTTGAATCATAGGTAGTGGCGTTTTAATTTTATTCAAAAATTTTTCTGCGGCCTTTCTTGTCCAAATGGCTGCAATTGTTGTGATTGGAATACTCGTTCCACAAGCACCAATAATGTATTTATTATTCACATCAGCAATTTTTATATGTTTTCTTTTTCCGTTAAATAGCTTCAAAACATCCCATTTATGCTTGTTAGAAAGTTCTTCATAATTAGAAAGAGCATGTTCTACAGCAGATTTAAAATCATCAACCAAAATTGCATCATCTTCTATAATCAAAGCAAAATCATTTTCAGAAGCCAAAAAAGTTTCTAGCGTTTTCACATGACTCAAATAACAACCAATTTCTCCAGGAACTAAATCGCGGTCATATTTATTTTTTATTTTATAGGTTGACGAATCCAAAGTTTTGGCATCTACAGCAGAAATTCTTTCGTAAGTAATCTCACATTTTTCGAATTCTTTTTGCATCAATTCAAGCCGATCCGTAGCTCTATCAAGGTTAATCAAGTAAGTTTGATATAATGGTTTAGTTTTCATTCAATTAATTATCAATGCAAAAATAGCTTTTTTGGCTCAATTTTCGCAATAAATCAAAACGTTACAAGTAATCTTATCCTTTCCGTAACATAGAATTGGCTGTAAAATGTTATTTTAGAAAAAGGATATATTACCTTTGCAGTGGTTATGTTGTTTATTAACATCTTATCAATAGTTATTAAAAATAATTTAATAATCAAATAATTAAGATGTTTATTTATTAACTATTTTAAAATAAATCTCGAAAAAAAAGAAGAGATTTGACAGAAAACAAATTATGCCAAGAAGAAATTTTAAAAATACAAAGGCGAAAAAAGACAAAAACATAACAAAGTTTACGAAGTCTATCATCGAAGTTTTATTTCAAAATCCGAATAAACCTTTAAATTATAAACAAATTGCAGCAGCTTTAAACCTAACAAATCGAATTGATACAGAATTATTGATTAAGAATTTGAATGTTTTATTAGCTGACAAAAAGATTTCTGAAGTAGAAAGAGGAAAATATAAAATCAATGCAACCAATGATTATATGGTTGGGATTGCGGATTTGACTTCTTCGGGAAGCGCTTATATTATGATTGATGGTCTTGAACAAGATGTCTTTGTACAAAAAGGGAAAACGCGAAATGCTTTAATGGGCGATACGGTTCGCGTATATGTTTATCCAAAAAAACATGCCAATCAATCGAGAGCAGAAGGAGAAATTGTAGAAATTATCGAGCGTAATAAAACTGAATTTACAGGAATTTTCGAGTTAGGAAAGAATGGAAATTTTGGTTTTGTAACGATGCAAAATGGTAACCACGATTTCTTTATTCCGAAAGAGAAAATTAAAAATGCTCAACCAGGAGAAAAAGTTGTGGTTCGATTAACAAACTGGCCAGAAGGATCTAATTCACCATTTGGTGAAATCACGCAAGTTTTGGGTAGTCCAGACGATACGGATGTAGAAATTCATGCAATTTTGTTAGAATACGATTTGCCAGCTCAATTTCCAGAGGAAGTTGAAGAAGAAGCAAATCAGTTGGATACTTCGATAGATGAAGCCGAGGCAGCTCGTCGTAGAGATATGCGAAATGTAACGACATTTACAATCGACCCGAAAGATGCAAAAGATTTTGATGATGCTTTATCAATACGAAAATTGGAGAACGGAAACTGGGAAATTGGTGTTCACATTGCCGATGTTACGCATTATGTTCGTCCAGGTTCGTTGATCGAGCAAGAAGCATACAAGCGTGCAACTTCTGTTTATTTGGTGGATAGAGTAGTGCCAATGTTGCCAGAAGTATTGTCGAATGTTGCATGTTCTTTGCGTCCAAACGAAGATAAATATACGTTTTCGGGTGTATTCGAAATGGATGATAATGCGAAGATTGTAAAAACATGGTTTGGTCGTACAGTAACGCATTCTGACAGACGTTTTACATACGAGGAAGCACAAGAAATTATTGAAGGGAAAGATGGCGATTTTAAAGATGAAATCCTGACTTTAGATCGCTTAGCAAAAACAATGCGTGGAAAACGTATGAAATATGGAGCGGTTAATTTTGATAAAGTTGAAGTAAAATTCGATTTAGATCAAGCGCATAATCCACAAGGAATTTTCTTCAAAATTTCGAAAGATTCGAATAAATTGATTGAAGAATTCATGTTGTTATGTAACAAAAAAGTTTCAGAATTCATCAGTTTAGATAAACATGGAAAAGAGAATGCGAACACTTATATTTATCGTGTTCACGATGATCCGAATCCAGATAAATTATTAGACTTAAAGAATTTTATTCGCCAATTTGGGTATGAATTAGAGATTGGAGATCGTAAAACAACTATCAATTCTATGAATAAGTTGTTAGCAGAAGTGAAAGGAAAACCAGAAGAAAATATGGTTGAAACTTTGGCAATGCGAACAATGGCGAAAGCAAAATATACAACAGAGAATATAGGACATTACGGTTTAGCGTTCGATTATTACACGCATTTTACATCGCCGATTCGTCGTTATCCAGATATGATTGCGCACCGTTTGTTGCAAGATTATTTAGATGGTAAAAAATCTCCTGCAGCGGCTGTTTACGAAGATAAAGCAAAACATTGTTCATCTCGCGAAAAAATTGCTGCAGAAGCAGAGCGAGAGTCAATAAAATATATGCAAGTAAAATACATGGAGCAATTTGTTGGCGAAACTTTTGATGCTTTTATTACAGGTGTACAAGATTATGGAATCTTTGTTGAAATTCCAGAAACGCGTTGCGAAGGTTTGATTCGTTCTCGTGCTATGAAAGGTGATCATTTTGTTTTTGACGAAAAAAATCATGCTTTAATAGGTAAACGCACACGTGTTAAATATCAGTTAGGAAGTCCGGTTAGAATCAAAGTTTTAAATGCTGATTTAATCAAGAAGCAATTAGATTTTGAATTAGTTGATGCTTAAGTTTCATATTTTAGACTTATCTTGCAGACCTTAATTATGTTATGGAAATAATATTTTCGGCCATACTAATAGGTTTTTTGTTAAGTACAATTCTTATTGGACCTGTATTTTTCTTACTTATTGAAACCAGTTTGCGTAGAAGTTGGAAAACCGCTGTAGTCCTAGATTTAGGGGTTATTGCAGCTGATATTTTATGTATTGCAGCAGCCTATTATGGAAGTAAAGATTTTACAGATTATGTGACCAATCATCCAAAGTTTTACCGCATTTATATCATTGCAGGTTTCTTTGTGTTGATTTACGGAATTTTCATGTATTTCTCTAAACCAAAGCTACATATAGAAGGCGAAGCGGGATTTGTAAGCAACAATTATTTGAGAACGTTTATCAATGGATTTATTATGAATTTGTTGAATATCGGTGTCATTGTTTTTTGGTTTGTAATTGTTTCTTCAATTATGATTCAATATCCAAATCCAAGCGATTTTATGCTGTATATGGGCGTTGTTTTGACGACCTATTTTGTAATAGATTTGGGTAAAATATTTTTGGCAGGGAAGCTACAGAAACGTTTTACCGATCAAAAAGTATTTATGGTGCGAAAAGGAGTTGGTATTTGTCTTTTAGTCTTTGGATTAATCATTATCTTAAAAGGTTTCGGATTCTTTAAAGAAATCGATCAAAAAATAGAGAATCAGCTCATTAATCAAGAACAAACAAGTTAGAAATATAAACTCCCATCAAATTTTTTGATGGGAGTTTTTTTATTTCTACTTTATAAAAATAATCTAATTGATTATTGATATCATGAAAAATAAAATAAATAATTAAGTACAAAATAAGGTTGATAATGATGTAATAAAATATGTATTTTAGCATTAATTACAATTCATAAAACCTGTTTTTTTTATTTCTTCTATCAATTTATCAGGATTAGAAACTCTGAAAATTATTTTTGAATCATATTTAGGATTTTTATGAAGAATTTTAATTCCTTTTTCAAAAAAATCGTTAGATGGAATTATATCTATAATATCTTTTTTTAAAAGGATTATTTTAAAGAAAAACAAATAATTTATTATTAACTTATCTTCATAAATATTTATTTGAGCAAGTAAACTTGACATTCTAATAGAGCCTATTATAAGACCTCCCGATTTTGTATAAAGATTGTTCATATTTTTTTAGGTTAAATTATTGATATTGTGAGAGTGAAGTTTTGAATAAATAATTTTACAGTTAGGAATGCTCTGAAAGGCATATTTTATCGTTTTAAACTGCATATCCAAAGCAGACAAATCTTACTTCAATAACGACTTCCCAGAATCCTTATAATTCCATGTTTTTACTTTCATCAAATCAGCAATTGTAGAGGCAATTTGATTGAGATAAGTTTGTTTCTGTTTGAATTTTTTAGGATTAATCCCATTTCCAATCATCAAAATAAAACCTTCGTCTGATCCAGGAATTTCATCATAATGTTCTGGCCATTGTCTTCCATTTCCACGTCCGTGATCAGTTGTTACAATAATAGTTGTTTGATCTTTATAGAATGGATCGCTTTGTACATAATTCCATAATTCCTCAATCATTCTATCATTGCGATTTATTGAAGTAATATATTGATCGTAATCTTCATCATGTCCGTAATCATCAGCTTCTCCATAACCAATAAAAAGTAATTTTGGCTTTTGATTTTTCATCGCTTCTAACGCAAATTCATGCGTAAAAATATCAAATCTAGTTGCCCACCATTGTTTTGGTGTTTCTAATTGAAAACGTTCGATAAGCAATTCTCGTTCAGATTTGTTTTGATTAAAACTATCTTGATATCCAGCATTTACAAACAATTTAGAACGTTCTTGATTGAAAATATTTGTATACATTCTCCAGCTTCCAAAAGCCATTACCTTATTGTTTAAATTCTTTTGTTGATTTGCAATTTCAAAAACTGAAACATTAGGATTCGGAATATCTTTGTTATTTTTAATTCGCTCATCATCAGCTTTTCCTGTAATAATTTCGTTGTATCCAGGATAAGACCATAATCTTTTGTTGGTCAAATTAACAAAGTTTTGTTCATCACGATTTCCTAAAATAACTCCTTTGTCTTTAATCGTTTTCCACGTAAATGGCATCAATAATTCGCGACGTTTTATAGAATCTTCTGTCCAATATTTTTCATTAGTTTGAACAATAAGTGAGTTGTATTTTTTATCATTTAAAATTGATTTTTCAACTCCTCGGAAAACTTCTTTCCAACGAACACCATCCAGCGTAACCAAAATAACTTTCGGTTCTTGAGCAAATAAAAAATTTGAGAATAAGGCAAGAATAAGAAATGTATACTTCATGTGATTATAATTTCTTATAAAAATAGGAAAAGCATCGATATGATGCTTTTAAAAGTATTATTTTTCTAATTTATCGACGATTTGTTCATAAATATCTTCGGCACTCAAATTTTGAAAATAATCATAATTTTGAAACTTTTTTGGATCTTTTCCAAAGATAGAAGTTGGACGAATTTTCATCGTTTCGTCTTGTATCACATCATTCATAGATTGACCATAACCTAAAAATCCAGCAAATGGATGCGTTCCACCCCAAATAGAAATTGTGCGTGTTCCCATCAACGAAGCTAAATGCATGTTTGCGCTATCCATAGAAATCATTACTTCTAATTTAGCAATTGCTTGTAATTCTTCTTCAAAAGAGATTGTTCCAGCTAAAGATTTGATGTTAGGATTAAAACTTTCCCACGTTTTTAATTCATCAATTTCAATTTTTCCACCGCCAAATAAATAAATTTTGTACCCATTTTCAGCTAATTTCTTCGCAACGATTTTCATCTTTTCGATGGGATACATTTTACTTGTAAAGGCTGCAAAAGGCGCAATTCCAATTGATTTAGATTCTTTAATCGATTTTGGTTCGATTTTATGCTTTAAATTGACGTTAAAACTAAATTGACGCAAAACATCAGCATAGCGCTCAGTTGTTAATTTTAATTGCTTAAAAACGCGATTTTTTTGATTGACTAAAGCTTTTTTCTCCTCACGACCTTTATCTAAAGTAGCCGTTTCTGTTCCGTTAAGTTTGAATAGAGTTGTAATGACTTTTGATCGGATTACGTTGTGAAAATCAGCTACATAATCAAAATTATATTGTTTTAATTCTTTGTATAATTTGAACAAGCTAAAAAAGCTTTTGTAGTCTTTGTTCAAATCAACCGAAATAAATTTGATTTGAGGAAATTGCTTGAAAATATTTCCCATAAAAGGGCGCGAAGCAACATAAACTTCGATGTTAGGATTTTGTTCAATAAACTCTTGTAAAACAGGAGCAATCATTGTAACATCCCCCAAAGCAGAAAAACGTAAAACTAATAGTTTTTTATGATTCGTTTTCTCCATTATTCCTATTGTTAATTTCTTTTGCAACCATTTTCATTTGCTTTTCAAATTCTTGCTTAGATGCTTCAAAATATTGATCAGAATTTTCGGCATGTTTTGCAATTTTACGCAACGATTTTCGGTCACTTTTTATGAAAATTTCTCCAATTTTAGACGCTTCTTCAGGTGAAAAACCATATTTTATAAGGATTTGTCTACCAACGTAAACAGATGAGAAAAAGTTTTCTCGATAAACTTCGTCTATACCATCTTTCAAATAATTATACGCATAACTACGATTTTTTGCACGAACAATAATTTCTAAATTCGGAAAGTTTTTACGAACAATATAAACTAATTTTTGATTAATTTCTGGCGGATCCAAAGCAGCTACAAAATATTTTGCATGTTCAGCACCAGCCGATTTTAGTAAGTTAACATTTGTTGCATCGCCATAAAAAACATTAAAACCCTGCTTGCGCATTTTCTCTACACGCTCACTATCATTATCCAAAACAATCGATTTTATTCCAGTGCTTTTCAAGACACGACTAATTGTGTTTCCAAAATCACCAAAACCAGCAATAATTATTTCACCTTCTGCTGAATGTGGATTTATTTTATCGTTTTCAATGATTGTTTTTACTTTTGTTTTTACACCAAAATATTTTAGAATTAATTTTTCATTTAAGACTAAAAGTAATGGTGTTATTACCATTGTTATCGCAGTTGTAGCTAACATCAAATCGTACCATTCTTTATTTAGAATATCTAAATTTCGAGTCAATGATAAGATAACGAAAGCAAATTCTCCGACTTGTGATAAAAGCAAAATGAACAACCATTTTTGATCAAAATCAAATTTATGTTTGATTCCAATAAACCATAAAACCAATGATTTTATTAACATTATTCCAAATGTTAATCCAAGAATCATAAAAGGTTTATCTGCAATTAATTTGAAGTTAATCGTTGATCCAACAGCAATAAAAAAGATTCCTAATAATAATGATTTGAATGGCTCAATGTCACTTTCTAATTGATGTTTATATTCGTTATTCGCCAAAACAACACCAGCAATAAATGCTCCCAAGGCAGGAGAAATTCCAACTTTTTGCATCAAAATTGAAACTCCAATGACTAAAAGTAGGGCAGAAGCGGTGTAAATTTCTCGAACTTGTAATTGTCCAACATACTTGAAATAAGGTGTAATAATGTATTTTGCAATCACATAAATAAATGTAATTGCACCAAGAATAACCAAGGTTTTCATGAACGCTGGTCCACCAACTAACAAACTTTTAGAATCATCTCCAATGGACTGAATCAAGGAATCTCCAACTAAAAGTGGAATAATTGCTAAGATTGGAATTACCATAATATCTTGAAACAACAAAACTGAAAAAGTTGATTTACCTATGTTTGTTTTGGTCAATCCTTTTTCGCTAAGTGTTTGCATAATAATGGCTGTTGAAGACATGGTTATTGCAAAAGCTATAGAAAGAGCCAAAGAAAAATCCATTTTCAAGGCAAATATTCCGACTAAAGTTGCAATAATTATTGTTCCCAAAACTTGCATTCCACCAAGGTTGATGATTTTATTTTTCATCTTCCAGAATTCCTTTGGATCAAGTTCTAATCCGACCAAAAAAAGCATCATAACTACACCAAATTCTGTGGCGTGCATAATGTCTGTACCGTCATTGCCAACAAATTTCAGCAGATAAGGTCCAATTAAAACTCCGGCAATTAAATATCCCAAAACCGAACCCATTCCTAATTTTTTGGAAATAGGAACGCAGATTACAGCGGAAAATAGAAAAATAAATGCTTGGCCTAAAAAGTCGTTCATTATTTTATAAGGTTGATTAGATGATGTGTCTAACTATTATTTTGTTTTGATTGAAATGCAATCGCATAAAATTTGAATTGTTTTATCATCGCTAATAATCCATTTGCACGAGTTGGTGATAAAAATTCTGATAAACCAATTTCGTTGATAAAATCTGTATCCGATTCTAAAATATCTTTTGGCGTTTGATGATTATACATTCTCACCAATAGTGCGGCAATTCCTTTTGGTAAAATAGCATTAGAATCAGCTTTAAATTCGATTGTATTACCATCCAATTCTGCATCTAACCAAACAGAAGATTGACAACCTTTTATGATTTTATCATCTGTTTTTGCTTCTTCTGGTAAATTATTTAAGCTTTTTCCTAACTCGATCAAATATTCGTAGCGTTGTTCCCAATCATCAAAAAATGAGAATTCGTCTACTATTTCGTTTTGAATTTCTTTAATTTTCATATGACAAAGTTAGAAAGTTTTTGATAGTTTTTCCTCAAAAAAAGACGTTAAATAGCTTGATTCTTTTAGATTTCTTATTTTTGTGTTTTGATAAATTTCAATTCCCAAAAAATGAAGTACACTTTCATTGTTAATCCTAATTCAGGAAACGCAAAACACGATATTTCGCTCGATTTTTTACAATCAAAATTTGATTCTTCAGACGAAATCGTTTTGAAAGAAACAGCTTATCAATTTCATGCAAAAGAATTGGTGAAGGAGGCGATTGCAGAAAATTCGGATGTTATTGTTGCATGCGGTGGTGATGGGACAATCAATGAAGTGGCGAGTGCTTTGGTGAAAAAAAATATTCCGTTAGGAATAATTCCTGCTGGATCTGGAAATGGTTTGGCAACAAATCTTAATATTCCGAAAGATGCTAACAAAGCGATTGAAATTATCAAATCAAATGCAGTTCATACGATTGATGTTGGCAGAGTAGAGGACAAGTATTTTTTTAGCAATTTAGGTTTTGGGATTGATGCAGAAGTTATAAAAACATATGAAGAAAATCAAAAGCGTACGATTACTGGATATTTTGATGCATCTGTGAAAACGTTGTTGAATTATAAATCGAAATTGTTTCGACTTTATATAGATGATGTAATTATTGAGAAAAATTTTTATTATCTATTCTGCTCTAATTCTAACATTGCTGGTTATGGAATCTCTTTTACACCGAAAGCTGATTTGTCTGATGGTGAATTGGATTTATTGATGATAGAAGATTTGGATGTTTTCGAGCAATTTTATTTTTCTGTACTGGTTTTAGCCAAAAAGATTGATTTGTTGGACAAAGCAAAGTATCGAAAAGTGAAAAAGTTCAAGATTGAAAGTTTAGATCATAATCCAATTACGTATCAGCTTGATGGAGAGCTTCATAATACCGATTCACTTCAAGTAAAAGTTAAGGTCATACCAAATGCTTTAAAAATCATTTTTTAAACTTCAATTATTATTTAATTAGCAATATAAATTATACATTTTCAATAAATTAAAATATTATTAACGTAGTTATAAACGATTTGTTTGTAACCAATTTTATCTTCAATTTTATAATAATACTTGCATTCGTTGTAACTTTGATTAAAATTTTTGCAATGAATACGCCTTATAAAATTTTAGCAATCGATTCTAATCACGAATGTCTAAATAATGGACTTCGTGAAGCAGGGTTTATTGTTGATGAAGATTACACTTCACCCAAAGAAATCATCGAACAAAAGATCAATGAATATGATGGAATGATTGTAAGGAGTAGATTTCCAATTGATAAAGATTTTTTAGCAAAAGCAACGAATTTAAAGTTTATTGGTAGAGTAGGGGCAGGCTTGGAGAATATTGACGAAGAGTTTGCAGCTGATCATAACATTGTTTTATTCAATTCTCCCGAAGGAAACCGAGATTCTGTTGGTGAACATGCGATTGGTATGTTGTTGATGTTGATGCATCATTTGCGCAGAGCTGATAACGAAGTTCGTAATGGAATTTGGAAACGTGAAGAAAATCGTGGTGATGAATTGAAGGGAAAAACGGTTGGAATTATTGGTTATGGAAATATGGGAAATGCTTTTGCGAGACGTTTGCAGGGTTTTGAAGTTAATGTGATTTGTTATGATATTTTGCCAAATAAAGGAAATGAATTTGCGAAGCAAGTTTCGTTAGAAGAAATTTTTGAACAAGCTGATGTTGTAAGTTTACATACGCCGCAAACACCAGAAACGATGCAAATGATTAATGCAGAATTTATTTCTAACTTTAAAAAAACATTTTATTTTGTGAATACAGCGCGTGGTAAATCTGTTGTGACAAAAGATTTGGTTGAAGCAATGAAAACAGGAAAAATTTTAGGAGTAGCTTTAGATGTTTTAGAATTTGAAAAATCGAGTTTTGAGAAATTAGTTGCATCTGATTTACCAGAAGAATTTCAGTATTTAATCCAAGCGGATAATGTTGTTTTGGCGCCACATATTGCAGGTTGGACGCATCAAAGTAAAGTGAAATTAGCAGAGTTTATTCGTGATAAAATAATTGATTGGAAGAATAATCAGTAATGATTAATTGATATAAACTAAAAAGGTTCCGAAACTTCGGAACCTTTTTTCATTTTGTAAGTTTTTTGTAAACTTTATACAAAATAACTGCTACTATAATAACAAGAACGATTTGGAGTAGAATCCAAAGTATAACATTAAATGTTGATTCGCCTGAAATTGATAGCATATATATGTCTCATGTGTTAACTGAATGCTAAAATATAAATTATTTTTAACATTTTGTTAATAATTTAAAAAAAGTTTTATTCATCTTCTAGGTGTGTTAATTGATAACTTATCACATGTCAATAGATAAGTTTTTTTTGCACCCTAAATTTGTATAAAAATAAATTACTATGAATTACCAAATATTTAAATCAGAATCAAGAGGTGGAGGAAATCATGGGTGGTTAGACTCTAAACATTCTTACAGTTTTGCAAATTATTACGATCCAGCTCGTATTCATTTTGGAGCTTTGCGTGTCGTAAATGATGATATAATTACCGGAGGAATGGGATTTGGAAAACATCCTCATGATAATATGGAGATTATTACAATTCCTACAAAAGGAGGAATTTCTCACGAAGATTCAATGGGAACTGGTTCTGTAATTGAGTCTGGGGATGTACAAGTAATGAGCGCTGGTACGGGAGTTTTTCATAGTGAAATGAATGCTTATGAAAACCAAGAAGGACATTTTTTTCAGATTTGGATTATTCCAAATAAAATGAATGTTGAGCCTCGTTATCAACAAATTTCTGTTCGTGAAGTAGCAAAAGAAAATGAATTATATCAAGTTCTTTCTCCAAATGCAGATGATCAAGGAGTTTGGATTCATCAAGATGCATGGATTTTTTTAGGAAATTATACAGAAGATAAACAAGATACATACAAAGTACAAAAAGAAGGAAATGGTGTTTTCTTTATGGTTGTGGAAGGAGAAGTTGAATTTGATGGAAACAAATTAGGACGAAGAGATGTCATCGAGATTAAAGATACAAACGAGTTTTCGTTTAATGTAGCAAAAGATTCTCGCTTGATGTTAATCGAAGTTCCTATGGATATTTAGAATTTTTTTCAAGTTTTAGTTGTTTTATATATAGAGCAGATTTCAGAAATGGAATTTGCTTTTTTTTTGTTAAAAAAATACCATTATCAACACAAGTATTTAGTATATTTACTGCTTATAAAACTTTAACTCAAAACGTATTAATCTATACTATATGAAACGTTTATTCATCATTGCTTCTTTCGCTTTAATGATTATCAGTTGTAAAAATGATAACATTGAAATTGATTCAACATCTGCGCAAACTTTTAGTGAAACGGTAGACAAAATTTCGAAGGCTTTGCCTGTTATGCAACAAGATAAATTTAAGGAAGCTTTACAGATTATTTTCGAGTATAACACAAGTCAATCAATGGATAATGAAGCGCGTTGGGGAATTGTGCGTACGTTGTTAGATGGAAAAACGGTAGATGAGGTTTTTGATATTGCTGAAAAAGTCGCGTTACAAAATAAATTTACATGGAATAGAAATCAAGTTCCTTTGGTGAATGGAATTCCAAAATCAGGTGCAATTGAAACTGTAGAAACGCCTGCTGAACCGACTTCTAATGTACAACGTTTCGATTTTAGTTTAAAACAAGATGATACAGGAATCTCAATTTCTCCTTTTTTCTACAATGCACAAGGAGAGGAAATTCAGTTGGATAAAGCTGTAACGGCAACGATAGAAGTGTTTAATTCAGGTAGTATTGTGTACACATTTCGTTCTACAATTGATCCAAATTCTATGGATGATTTGTACAGAAAAAATACAATTAATATTAAATATTCGTCATTAGATGCTTCTAAAATTAAGAGTGATCGATTAGATATTTTGGTTCGAATTCCGAATTCTGAACGATATTTAACGAATCGTAAAGCGATAAAAGTTCCGTTGAATTTAGTTGGTGCTGCTGAGGTTGTAGATTCTCTTTTGGTTGAAAGTACGCCTGCACATGTAAGTAAAGAAGCTGGAATGGTAAAATCTCTTTCGAATCGTTTTATGACAAATTTATCAAAGAAAAATTATTCTGGTGCTTTTGCGTTGACAAGAAGTGGCGAATGGAATACTTTCCAAAAATTTTCTTCTGATGAATCAATTAAGAATTTAGAGCAAGCAACAATTAATGATGCAAAAGTGTTAGATGCAGATGAAAAAGTTGCATTGGTTGAAGTGAATGCAAATTTAAAAGACCAATCTTCTAAGATATATCAAGTGACTTTAGAAAAGATCAATAATAAATGGTTTGTGGTTAATTTTAAATAATCGTAAACGTATTAAAGATAAAAAAAGCGTTCAAAATCTGAACGCTTTTCTTGTTTTATATTGAAATGAATTATTGTCCGTTTGCTTCTTTAGCAGCGTCCGCTTTCATTTTTGCGTTTGCAGTAATTGCAATCTCTACACGACGGTTTTGAGCACGTCCTTCTGCTGTTGTATTATCAGCAATTGGTTCCTCTAAACCTTTTCCTTTCGATGTTAAACGAGAAGAAGAAATACCTTTAGAAACTAAATAATCTTTTACAGACTGTGCACGTTTTTGAGATAATGGTAAGTTATAATTTTGAGAACCTACGTTATCAGTATGTCCAACAATTAATAAATCTGTATCAGGATATTCGTTGAAAACTTCTACTAATTTATCTAAGTTAGATTTAGCAACAGCAGTTAAAGAAGCTTTGTTATAATCAAAAGTAACTTTAGAGTTTTCATCTAAAATTAAGTTAATCCCTTCTTCAGTTCTTACGACTTCTGCACCTGGTAAAACTTGCTCAATTTTTTGCGCTTGTTTATCCATGTTGTTACCAATAACACCACCAGCAGCTCCACCTACAGCAGCTCCAATTACAGCACCTAAAGCAGTGTTACCACCTTTACCTATATTATTACCTAAGATTCCTCCAATAACACCACCAGCAACAGCACCAATACCAGCACCTTTTTGTGTATTATTTGCATTTTGTACAGCTGTACAAGAAGACATAATAAATGATCCTCCTAATACAATTGCGGCTATTTTAGTATTTATTTTTTTCATAATTTCTAAGTTTTTTAAATTGTTGATTAACGTACGAAGTTATAAATCACTTGTGCAATTTTCCCATTTGCATTGATATCTTGTACCAATTTCATCGAATTTGCATCAACATAATCTACACGCATTTTATATCCTGCTGTATTTTGTTTCGCTTTGATTCCTGTAACATCTTTGAAGATAAAGTAAGTTGTAGAACCATCTTGTTGTAAATCCCAAATAATATTTGCTGTTCCTGAAGGGCAATCTCCGCCAGCGTTATTAAATGTATATGTTCCTTTTTTGTTGTTTTGAACTAAGTTCCATGTAGAACCTTCATAACATTCTGGGTTTGCTGTGTCAAAAACTTTCGCAACTGCATCAGTAACTTTTACATTACCTTGTACCTCGTTGGTTGTTAAACCTTGGTAGTCTACATTTGTCAAAGTCCATGCGCCTCTTACTTCTTTACCAGTTTGTATTTCTTGTTTAGCAACGGTTGTAGATGCACAAGAAGTTAAAAATGCTGAAGCGCATATCCCAAATAATAAAATACTTTTTTTCATAGCTATTTATTTTATCTATTATTAATCTTAAAAAATGGCTTTTATAAATTAGATTTAATAAAGTTTTAGAAAAAAAACGACTTCTAATACATCTGATTAGATAATCATTCTTTAAAAACGCTTATTTTAATTTTCAGCTTTAATAATATAGATTAAAGAAGAATATTGACCTGTTTTTTTAGCTTGAGTATTAGACTTCAAACCAATTCTAAGTGCATTGATAAAACCTAACTTATTACCTTTATATTTTTCAGATAGTAGACTCACATAAAACGAATCTAATTTCATCGGGTGGATAGATTCAATTTTCATACCAAAGTTGCTAAATAACTTTCGCATGCTGGTTTCTGTGAAATGCCATAAATGACGAGGTACATCATAAGCCGCCCAATGTTCACCATAATATTTAGCATCATACGATTGGTGGTTCGGGACAGCTATTACTAAGATACCACTTTTTGTTAAATGTTTCTTTAGTTCTGTAATTATTTCTTTCAGATTAGGGATATGTTCTAAAACATGCCACAAGGTAATCACATCATACTTTTCTGTATTCTGTTCTAATTCTGTAGAAGTAACTTTTTCTATTCCAACTTTTGATTGCGCAATTCGTCTTGCCGAATCATTTGGTTCCATTCCCAAAACATCGTAACCATTTTTTTGTAGATGTTCTAAAAAATCTCCAACGCCGCAACCATAATCTAGAATCTTTTTACCATTTCCAACTTTATTAATCAATTCTAATTTATTATTTAGATTGATTGATTTTGCCATTTGATAAAAACGTTCGAAAATAGATTTCTTTCCATCCGTATGAGAAATGTAATTTTTACTTTCGTAATACTTTCCTAAATTTTCGATAGGTTGGGGGAGAGTATACAAAACTTCAGTTTCTGAATCTTCGTAAATTTCGAACTTTTCTCCTGTTAAAAAATAATCTTTTAAATCTAATTTCTTAATACCAGAAAATCCTTCTTTTGAAGGATTTTCTTGAGATGTTTCACGTGGAACATTTTCCATATTATCTTCCCATGTAAATTAATAATACACTAATATCTGCTGGTGATACACCACTAATTCTTGATGCTTGTGCTACCGTCGCAGGTTTTATTTTTGTTAATTTTTGACGAGCTTCTATCGACATCGAACCAAAGACATGATAATCGATGTCAGCCGGAATTTTTAGATTTTCCAAACGATGCAATTTATCAGCATTCTGTTGTTCTTTCTTAATATAACCTTTGTATTTGATCTGAATTTCTGTTTGTTCTAATTCTTCTTGATCGTATTCATTCGTTTCAATAAACTCTTTTACTCGATCTAATTTTGTGAAATCAGAAAGCTTTAATTCAGGACGAGAAATAACCGAAATCATTTTGTTTGGTTGTTTTAAAGGTGTTCCTTCTCGTTCTTCAATTACATCATTTATCTCTTGTGGTTTGATTGAATATTCTTCGAAATAATTAACAAGCTTTTCAGCTTTGTCAAATTTTTCTTCCATTCTTCTCAAACGATCTTCTGAGGCTAAGCCTAGTTCAAAACTTTTTCTTGTCAAACGTTCATCAGCATTATCTTGTCTCAATAAGATACGATATTCTGCACGAGACGTAAACATACGATAAGGTTCTTCTGTACCTTTTGTTATCAAATCGTCGATTAAAACTCCTATATAAGCTTCGTTACGATTTAAGATAAATGGATCTTTTCCTTGAATTTTTAACACAGCATTTATACCCGCCATCAAACCTTGAGAAGCAGCTTCTTCATAACCTGTTGTTCCGTTAATTTGACCAGCGCAATATAAGTTATCAATTAACTTAGTTTCTAGCGTATGTTTTAACTGTGTTGGTGGAAAATAATCGTATTCGATGGCGTAACCTGGACGTAAAATTTTTGCATTTTCAAAACCAGGTACAGAACGTAAAGCTCTTGCTTGAATATCATCTGGCAAAGATGTTGAGAATCCATTTATGTAGAATTCCATCGTGTGCCAACCTTCCGGTTCAGCAAAAATCTGATGACGATCTTTGTCTGCAAAACGATTAATTTTATCTTCGATAGATGGACAATATCTTGGTCCTGTCGATTTAATTGTTCCGTTAAACATTGGAGAACGATCAAAGCCTTCACGCAATAAATCATGAACTTCTTGATTGGTATAAGTAATCCAACAAGAACGTTGTTTCGTTAATTTTTGTGTATTTGTATATGAGAATTTTGAAGGATTTTCATCACCTGGTTGCTCAACCATTTTCGTATAATCGATAGAACGACCATCTACACGTGGAGGAGTTCCTGTTTTCATTCGTCCAGCTTCGAAACCTAAATCAACTAATTGTTCCGTAATTCCGAAAGCAGCAGATTCTCCCATGCGTCCACCTCCAAATTGTTTTTCTCCAATATGAATTAAACCATTCAAAAAAGTACCATTTGTAAGTACAACAGACTTAGAACGAATTTTCATTCCCATGGCTGTAATTACTCCGCAAACTTTACCATTTTCGATGATTAAATTTTTTACCATATCTTGAAAGAAGTCAACATTCTCTGTTCTCTCTAAAGATAAACGCCATTCTTCTGCAAAACGCATACGGTCTGATTGCGCACGTGGCGACCACATCGCTGGACCTTTTGATTGATTCAACATTTTGAATTGAATCGCAGTTTTGTCGGTAATAATACCTGAGTATCCGCCTAAAGCGTCAATCTCGCGAACAATTTGCCCTTTCGCAATTCCACCCATAGCAGGATTACAAGACATTTGTCCGATTGTTTGTAAGTTCATTGTAACAAGAAGCGTTTTTGCTCCTAAATTGGCTGCTGCCGCTGTTGCTTCTGCACCTGCGTGACCACCACCAACTACAATTACATCATATTCTGATTGAAATATCATTTGATTTGTAAACTTATTTTTCTTGTTAAAATAATAAATGTTCCACGTGGAACATTATTGATTTAGATAGCTACTAAACGTTTCTAAATATTGATTTTCTTTAGCAGTCATTAATTCTTTGTCATCTGGTTCTTTGTCCATATAACCAGCAAAATGTAATATCCCATGGATAACAACGCGAGCTAATTCGTTTTCAAAAGAAACATTATTTTGCTCAGCATTATCTTTGATTCGTTCGACGCTAATAAAAATATCACCCATCAATTTATCTTCAATAGAATTATCGAAACCAATAACATCTGTGTAATAATCGTGTTCTAAATATTGTCGATTAATTTGAAGTAAGTATTCATCATCACAGAAAATATAGTTTAAATCTTCTATTGTTTTCCTTTCATTCTTCATACTCTCTACGATCCAATCTATCCAAGTTTGAGCATCTTTTAGCTCAAAATCTGTTTCGTAAAATAATTCTATCATTGTTCTAAAACCAGTAACCTAAACTTAAATTAAATAATCCTTTTTTTGTGTAAGGCGAATAACTCCAAATAAAATTTAAAGGACCTAATGGACTATCGTAGCCATAGGTAATGCCGTACCCAAGATATTTGTAATCTGTTAAACTCAATTGCTCAAATCTATCTGTGATATTTGCTATATTCATAAATAGACTTGTGTAATGATTTTTCAAAATTCGAGCTTGAATATGAGAGCCAAAAAGCAATTGATTGTCGCCAATTGCAGAGCCAAAGGGAAGCCCATAAAACTTAGTGTAATTGAAAAAATCTTGTTCAACATAACCTCCGATATAAAACTTCTGAGGCATTGTTACATTATCGTTGAAAAAGGTTCCAAAGTTAGCAGTAAATCTGTAACTTAGGAAATTATTTAACGGAAAATTTGCCTCTAAACTTGATTCTAACAAATAGTTATTTTCAAACCCAGTTACATTAGAATCAAATAAATACTTGAAACTTCCATCAAATTTTAAACCACTACGCGCAAAATTTGCATTATTTCGATTATCTGCTTTGATATATCCATACGCTTTCCAATAATAACCTTCGGATTTTGCTGGAAATTCCTCATTAGAAGCAATAAAATTATTCGTGAAAACTTTTGTGTATTGATGCTCTAATCCAACGCCAATAGCAAATTTTTCTTTGATAGTCGATTGAATGTAGATTTGATTGATGTATTCTCTAAAGTTATAATTTACTTTTTTGTAGATATTATCCTGGCCAAAGAAGTTTCTTAGATCAATTTCTTTATCAAAATAATGTGAAAAAGAGTTGAAGCCGATACTTGGAAGATATCCATTATCAATGAAAAAATTGATGTTATATCGCGCATAATCACCAACCACAACATCAGCAGAAAGCACCGAGTTTTTGACAAATAAATTCTTTGAAGTGAAGTTTAAAAGTAATCCTGTTTTAAATAAATCATCGTAATGTAATCCAAATCGGATAGATTGTTTGGTCTTATTTTCTTGAACTTTTAACGTTAATAAATTTTCTTCATCGTTAATTTCTGAGATTTTATACGTGATATTATTGAAGTTTCCAGAAGCATATAGTTTTGAAATTCCAGCTTTTAAATCATCATATTTTATAATTTCAGGAGTACGAATTCTTAGCTTACCTTCGATATAATTTGTGTTGAAATTTTTCAATCCTTCAACCTCGATTTCTTTGACCAAAACATAATCATCAAGTTTGATTTCGTTTCGAGTTCTGTTCGAAGCATGCTGTTTTTTTGCAATTTCTTTGAGTTGATCATACACTTTTTCTGAAGCAATAAGTCCGCGATTATAAATAGAATCTACTTCATCAAAACTTGTAACTGCATATTCTTTTAGCTCTGGTTTAATCAATAAATCGACTAATTTTTTCTGTTCATCTGTTTTTTTAACGATACTCATCGTCATAATTTGACTCAAAATATCAATAGCAGAATTTAGATCATCACGTTTTTGTAAACCATCACCCAATTCTACACCGATAATAATATCAGCACCCATATCTTTCACTTCTTTCACAGGGAAATTGTTGACAACACCACCATCAACATATATTTTACCATCAATTGTGACAGGATCTAACATGGTTGGATAAGCGCCCGAAGCCAAAATAACGCGTGGTAAAAATCCTGAACGAAAGACTTTTTCTTCTCCAGTTTCGAGATCAGTTCCAATACAAACAAAAGGCGTTGGAAGTTTATTGAAATCATCAATATCATGAACTGGACGCAATAAATAGGTCAATAAATCAAGCGGACCTTGACCTTTTGAAATGGCATTTGGAATCGTTAATTTGAACTTATCAAAAGGTAATTCTAAGATGTATTTTTCTTTGTATGCTTTCTCGAAAAAAGGAATCTCTGCACGATCTTTATTTTGCGTAATCAATGAAGAAATATCCAATTGATGCATGATTTTCTCGAGTTCGTCAGGTGTATATCCAGCTGCATATAATCCACCGATAATCGCGCCCATACTTGTACCTCCGATGTAATCAATTTTGATTCCAGCTTCTTCAATCTTCTTCAAAGCGCCAACATGTGCATAGCCTTTTGCGCCACCACCACTCAATACAACACCCACTTTTAGACGCGTTGAATCGTTCTTCGCTTCTTGTGCAAAAGAAATGGTCGAAATAATGAAAATGAAAGTAAAAAGACTGCGCATAAATTGATCTAAATTGAAGAATAAAGATAGCAATTTTGAATCTAAGTTGTAGAATTGTTTAACTATTCTACATTATTTTCATAACAACTTAAATAATATGAAAATTTCGAAAAGTTGGAAGAAAAAGCTTTATTTACTTTTAGAAAAGGTTTTAGTTTTTCTATTTGTGAAACAGAAAGTGGATATGAATCATAAATTTCTGTCGGATAATCATCCTTATTTAAGGTAAAATCATTTAAATAAAAAAGAATCTGTTCAGATGTTATTTCTAATTCGAATTCATTGTTAAGAGAATCGTCAGAATTATTATACTCTTCAATTAATCTAATTATTTTATCCATTTATTTTTTTTAAAATTACAAAAAAAGAGCTACTATTCAGTAACTCTTTTCAATAAATTATTCTTTGTAATAAACGCGTTTTATACGTTGGGAAACCGAAGTTAAGACTTCATAAGGAATTGTTCCTAACCATTCGGTAACGTTAGCTAAAGTTGGCGAGTTTCCAAAAATAGTCACTTCGTCACCTTCTTTACATGGAATATCGGTAACATCAACCATCATCATATCCATACAAATGGTTCCGGTAATTGTAGCCAAATGCCCGTTGATACCTACTTTTCCTTTTCCGTAACCAAGTGAACGACGAATTCCGTCTGCATAACCAACAGGCAAGGTTGCAATTTTGGTATGACGCTCCGCTGTAAAACGACGACCATAGCTTACAGTTTCGCCTTTTTCAATCTCTGAAATCTGAGAAATTACCGTTTTGAAACGCACAACAGGTTTCAAATATTTCTCCATAAAATCGGTATATTCAGAGTAGCCATACATTCCGATTCCTAAACGAACCATGTCATATTGATGTTCTCCATACGCTACAATTCCAGGAGAATTTAACGCATGTTTGATTGGTTTTATGTTTAAAGCAGTTGTAATTGCCGCATAACTATTATCAAAACGTTCTAATTGATATTTTGCATATTCTTCTTCCTCTGGCATATCGGCAGTTGCTAAGTGAGTGAAAATTGAGCGAACATAAACATGTGAATTATCTTTTAGAATTGCAATTAATTCTTCGAAATCATCTTCATGAAAACCAAGACGATTCATACCTGTTTCCATTTTCAGGTGAATTGGATAGGGTGAAGAAATCTGTTTTTCTTGTAGTTTCTGAATGAATAATTTCAAGACGCGTAAACTATAGATTTCTGGTTCCAATTGATAATCGATAACCGTAGAATAACTACTTTGTTCCGGGTTCATGACGATAATTGGAATGGTAATTCCAGCTTCGCGCAATTCTTTTCCTTCATCTGCAATCGCAACGCCTAAGAAATCGACACCGTTATTTTGTAAGGTATTTGCTACCTCAAAACTTCCTGTTCCATAACTATTCGCTTTTACCATGCACATCAATTTTGTGGTAGGTTTTAGCAATGAGCGGTACACATTTATATTCTCTATAAGGTTTTGCAAATTAATTTCAAGAACAGAATCGTTGGAACGTGTTTCTAATTCACTCGAAATTTTTTCTAATTTGAATGGACGAGCGCCTTTTAATAAAATAGCTTCGTTGTCGACATTTTGATGACGGAACTGCTCTAAGAATTCTTCAGTCGAATTGAATGAACGAACATAAGATTCAAATAAATGTTTGAACTGAGAAATTTTTTCTCCAATCAAAACTATCTCATCAAAATGATAAGGGTTGACTAAATTGGCTGCTTGTTGATATAAATCGTGGTCAGATAAGTTACTTTGTAAAATATCCGTCAATACCAACGATTTTTTGTCACGTGGTTGTTGATTTAGCACATTTAGACCAATTTTTAATGAATTTAGATCAGAATTGAAGGTATCATTAATTAAAATTGAATGATTAATCGCTTCTTTAATTTCCAAACGCATTTCGATTGGTAGAAGTTGATTAAATTCGTTTTTAAGTTGTTTATAATCAATGTTTAAACTAATCAAAGTTGTTAAGCAAATTAAACTATTTTTAATCGAAGCATCATCGATAAAAGGAATCGAATAGGTGAATTCTTCTTGATTATGTAAAATAGAAATTTGTGTATTAGTCTGATTACTTTGTATTTGCTTGATTTGTACAGTGGCAGAATTGGAGTAACCATAAGTGTATTTATCTATTTGTGCTAAATGAGCGTTTTCAAGAATAGCTTGATGTACTTTTTCATTCTCGATATTGAAAACTAATTTATCAACATGAGAAAATAGTTTCAGTTTTTCCTGAATTAATTCATCTTGATTTTTGAAATTCTCTAAATGCGCTTCTCCGATTTTTGTCAACACACCAATTGTAGGTTGAATAATTTCTTCGAGATTTTGCATTTCATTTGGCATCGAAATTCCAGCTTCGAAAATACCCAAATCGTTTTTCTCCTCCATTTGCAAAACAGAAAGTGCTGCTCCGAATTGAGAATTGTAACTTTTTGGACTACGAACAATCGAGAATTTTTTCCATAACAATTGATTCAACCATTCTTTGACAATAGTTTTTCCATTGGAACCAGTAATTCCGATGACAGTAAAATGAAATTTTTTGCGATGAATTTTTGCCCAATTTTGTAAAGCAAGTAGTGGATTTTCGACCTCGATAAAATTTGCATGAGGAAAATTTGTCAACGCTTTTTCCACGACAAAATTTCGAATTCCTCTTTGATAAGCATCTTGCAAATACAAATGCCCGTCTTTTTGGTTTCCGTGAAATGCAAAGAAAATTCCTTGAGTTGGATTGACAATCATTCGCGAATCAAAGAAAATTTGATCGATGATTTCGTCTCCATTTCCAATCAAAGTACCGTTGATGATACTTGCTATTTGATTTAGATTATAAGTTTTCAACTTTGTGTTTGTTATGTTCTTCCCAGAAAGCAACTCGGCTTAATGGTTCGTATTCTAGTACTTCGCCAAGCTCAACAAGGCGATCACTGTCAATTTTTCGGTGCGAATAATTGGCTAAATTTCCTGTACGAACGCAGATTGCATGCACTTTTGTTACATACTCGGCAGTCGCCATTAAATTGGGCATTGGACCAAAAGGACGACCTTTAAAATCCATATCCAAACCAGCAACAATAACGCGTTTACCTTCATTGGCCAATTGATTGGCCACGTCTACAATTCCGTCATCAAAAAATTGTGCTTCATCAATTCCTACCACATCGCAATCATCAGCCAATAATAAAATTGCTGAAGAATATTCAACAGGTGTTGATGTAATAGAATTTTGATTGTGCGAAACGACTTCACGGTCAGCATAACGCGTATCTACCGTAGGTTTGAAGATTTCGACACGTTGCTTGGCAAATTCGGCACGTTTTAGACGGCGTATAAGTTCTTCGGTTTTACCAGAAAACATTGAGCCACAGATGACTTCTATCCATCCACTTTTTTTGTTATGATTAAAGGTATTTTCGAGGAACATAGTTCAAATAATTTAGATTAAAATGTGAGAACAAATTTACGGAATAAATTAGATGAGAAAATTAAAAAATATAAATAAAGCATTTTGTATAAGAAATGTAGGAAATTTGCGTTTCAACTATAGTGTATATTAAAATATTAATGATTTTTAATTTATGAGTAATTCTCAAGAAAATAATTCCCAAGAAATTGATTTGGTTTATTTGGGAAGAAAACTAAATCAATTGTTTCAAAACATAGGGCTATTTTTCTTTAGACTATTAAAATTTTCTATCAAGAATATTGTAGTCATTTTATCTTTGTTAATCATAGGTTTGGTTTTAGGTTACGTAGTTGATAAATACTACAGAACAACCTATAAAACTGAGATTTTTGTTATTCCTAACTTCAATAGTATAGAGTATTTATACAACGAAATTGAAAATTTTAAATCTAATATTCCTAAGAATAAGGAACAAGAGAATTATCTAAAAAATATTGTAGACATCGAAATTAAACCTATTGTTGATGTAAAATCTTTTATTGATAATAATCAAAATAGAGAATTTTTGAAAGTCTTGTCAGATAATGGAGAAAAGTTTGAAACCATATTAAAAGATAAAGATATTCTTAAAATTAATAAAGTACATTATATCATTGTCACTACTAAATCAAAGGAAAACACGACTAAAATTGTTCAGTATTTATTTGATAATTTAAATAACTCAAAATATTTTCTTGAAAGGCAAAAGTCTGAAGTTTCAAACTTGCAAAATAGTAAAATTCAGCTTACAAAATCTATTGATCAAATCAATAATATTTTAGATAAATTAGGAAATAATGGGACTGAGACCTCTACTAAAGATTTTAATATTAATACTTATGATCAACTAAATAATGTAATCGATTTGAAGAAGTCTTATGTAGACGAAATTTCTAAAATTGATGTTAAACTTGTTGAAGCTCAAAAAATAATATATCCAATTAATGTTTCATATGATAATATGAGTAGTCCAAAAATATATTTAAAAGCTGCTATTTTATTACCTCTTTTTTTATTAGGACTATACTTTATGGGGTATTATCTAAAGAGTTTTTATAAGAAATATGATCGAATCTCTAAAGAAGAAAATGCTAAAAAAGTTAAATGAAATATTCAAAAGTAGAGATCTAAATCAAGTAATAATAACACTTATACTAAGAGTTATAGGTATATTGTTGTTATTTGGCTTCACATTGTTTTTAACGAATAATTATAAGCCTGAAGTTGTTGGAGATTATGAATTAATAAGAACTTTTTTATTAATAATAGGTAGTTTAACTGTTTTAGGAACTGAACAATCTATCTTATACTTCATAGGAAAACTTACTTCTAGCAATTCTTTGGAAATGAGTTTAAGTAAATTATATTTCAATATTCTTAAATTGATATTTATATCATCTTTATGTTTGGTTTTTATATTTATCATTTTACCAAAAGACTTAATATTAGATTTTTATAACCGAGATCATTTAATTTACAATTATATAAAAAAGTCTGTTTTTTTGTGTTTTTTTTATAGTGTTACAATCTTCAATACAGAAATGCTTAGAGCATTAAACTATATAAATTTGTCAGAAATATTTAGAAATATTCTTAAATATTCAATTGTAATTATAGGGAGTATGATTCTATTATATACAGGTGATTCTATTTGGCTTATTGATTTTTATATATATGGATTTATTATTTTGTCAATTATATCTACAATAGTTGTTTTAATTGATATTAATAAGAAAGATAGATTTAAAAATTATCACAAAATAGAATTTGATGATTCTTTAGTTTCGATAAAATCAATTATTATTAAATCGTATCCAATGGCTATAAGTGGATTATGTTTTTTTGTGATGCTATCAGTTGATATTATGCTATTAAAGAAATACTTTGGGAGTGAATCAGTTGCTTATTATTCTATTGCGATAAAATTATTAACTATTCTTTCAATGGTTATTATAGCCGTTAATATCAATATTGCTCCTAAAATATCTGAGTTTTATCATTCTAATAAAACTTATGAGCTAAAAGAAATATTAAATAAAAGTCGTAAAATTATTTGTTTTATGAATATTCCAATAGGTATTTTTCTTATTTTATTTGGAAAGAAAGTTCTATTATTCTTTGGACAAAATTATTTAGAAGTATATTATCCAATGATTATTTTATTAATAGGACAAATAATTGCTTCTTTCTTTGGATCTACAGCAATTACACTCAATATGATTGGTCAACAAAATAGGTTTCAATTTATATTATTGTTTGCTACGTTATTGAATATTATTTTTAATATAATTTTAACTCCAAAATATGGGATGATAGGAAGTGCCATATCTTTTGTGGTTAGTTTATTATTCTGGAATATTGTGTCTTTTATAACTTTTATTAAATCAAGTAAATTAAATACATTATGATTCCTAAAATTATTCATTATTGTTGGTTTGGAGGAAATATGATTCCAGAAGATGTAATCAATTATATTGAGACATGGAAAAAAATAATGCCAGATTATGAAATAATAAAATGGTCTGAAGATAATTTCGACGTCATGAAACATCATTATACAAGAGAAGCTTATAAAGCAAAGAAGTATGCATTTGTATCAGATTATTGTAGATTATTTGTATTAAGAGAGTTTGGAGGGATTTATTTGGATACTGATGTGGAAATTCTTAAGAGTCTTGATCTTTTTTTAAATCATAAGGTATTTATGGGGTTTGAAGGAAATCGATTGGTCGGTACTGCAGTTATAGGTTCTTGTAAAAATGCTGTATTTATTAATGAGATTATTGACTTATACGATACAATAAGGTTTAAATTATCTGATAATAAATATGATTTAACACCTAATGTTATTATAATTACTGATTATTTAAATAGTAAAAATATTATCACAAAAGAAGGGATTAATAATTATGATGATAAATTAACGATTTATCCTAGAGATTACTTTTCTCCTAAACACTTTGATACAAGAAAAATGACTGTAACAGATAATACTCATACTATTCATCACTATTCTCAATCTTGGACATCATTAAGTCATAAAATTATTCAAAAAATTAAATTTATTTTAATTTTTATTATGGGTTTTAAAAGAACAAGAAAAATGATTGATACGATTAATAAAATAACTAATAATGAATAAAATACAATTTATATTAATAGTAATAATTTGTGTTTTATTTGGTTTAATATTCCCTTTTGTTTTACCAGAAAGATTTTATGCGGATGCAAGACCTATTGTATTAGATCTATATAACGAAAAAGGACTTATAGGAAGTTATCCTTTTACAATGCTTTTTTATTGGATTACTGGTTTGGGAAAACTTCCATTTAGTATAGTTGCATTAATTCAGCTTCCAATATTATTTTTTTTGCTATGGCTGATAGGTATACCAAATCGTTTTGCACAAATTAATATTAAAAATTGTCTTATTTATTTATCATTTCTTATGGTTAGTGTTTTTATAGGACAGCCTTCTAAAGAATTTATTACCTTCATTTTTGCAGCAATTATTGTTTATCTTTTTCAATACAAGTATTTTTCATTTGGTGTTGCTATATTATTTTCATCTATATTATTTATCATCTTTGGAGGTTTCTTTCGCCCCTATTTTGCATTTATGCCTTTTATAGCACTTTCAGTCTACGCTATAACAAAGATAAAATTTACAAATAGGTGGATTATGTCCTTTTTTTTAGGTCTAAGTGTTTTAATTTTTTTCTCATTAATTTTTAAACTTGGAAAGGGAGAATATTTATCTGAGATGTCAAGAGAAAAATTAAATTTCTTACGACTTGAAAATGGTGATGAAAATGCTAATACAATGATTCTTTCTCCAATTCCTGTGACAAATATATTTACAGAAGCTTTTGCTACATTTTATGGATTTGTAACAGTTAATTTTCCTATAAATGCTCTTCGTTTCTTTTATAAGCCGCAAGTAATGGCTTTTGTTATTTGGCAGCTCCTATTTACATGGATAATCATTATACGTTTTGGGTTCTTATTAAAAAGTTTTCCTGAACGAAAAAAAGAATTATGGGTAATGTGTTTGCTACTGAGTTATTTATTTATTCAAGGAATTTTTGAACCAGATTTAGGTTCAGCTATACGCCATAAAATAGGAATTTTACCAATAATTTATTATCTATTTTATTATGATGATTTCAAAAGAAAAATTTAATCTAATAAACAATTATCTTTTAGTTGTTATTTTATGCACACTATTTTTTAGATCAGTGTCAACGCTACTTATTTTTGTTTTTGCAGGATTTAATTTATTTAACTATAAATATTTGAAATTTAATACTAAATACTTATTTATATTAGTCGTTTTAACACTTCCTTTTTTATTAGAAATATTGTTTCTATGGAATAATATAGGATCAGGTAAGTTGTTAAAACCGATAGAAAAAGTTATTTCTTTTTTTATCTTTCCTTTTTTTATTTTGATGAATCCAAAAGGTTACTCAATCTATAAAATATCAGATTTATATCGAAAGTTTATGACTCTTCTTATTATTATTCTGTTGATTCGATTTTTGATTATTGCGCCAGAATATGTTTCTAAATATGTGAGAGGAGTTCATCTTTGGGAAATGGGATATGTTATTAGTAATAGTTTTGGGAATCATGCACCTGTAGTGAATATGCATATTGCTTTTGTTGTTGTATTAAACTTATATTTTTTATTGAAAAATTATCCGCAAAAAGTATTGATGAATATATCATTTTTAATAATGAGTGTAATCGCTTTATTTATTATAAATACGCGCCTTGCCTTAGGTAGCTGTATTATATGCTGTTTTATTGTAGTATTTAGTTATGCTTATAAGAAGTACAATAAAAAAAGTATATATGCTATAATATCCTTTGTTGTGTTAACTGTAATAATATTGTTAACTGCTTTTGCTACAAATCCATACATGAAAGAAAAATACTCTGAAGTTACATTTGCTAATATGGATAAAGTAGGAAGATTGGACGAGGTTGAAAATCCTGATAATGTATTACATAATGCTTTAGTGACAAGAGTGAGTATTTGGAAATCAGCTACTGAATTAGGTTATAAAAGAGTTTTTACAGGTTATGGTTCTGCTAATTCAAAAGAAAAACTTGTTGAGTATTTTAAAGATACAAATCAACAATTTCTCACTAAATATAAATTTCCCGTACATAATCAATTCTTTGATTACTTTTTAAGGTTTGGGATTATTGGATTTGTAGGTTTACTATTTTATTTTTTTACAATGTTTAGAATAAGTTTTTTCTCAAAAAATTTAATAGGCTCGTGTTTTGTCTTAAACTTTTTATTTTCCAATTTGTTTGATGATTTTCTAATTCGATTTCAAGGTATTGTTTATAGTGCAATTTGGTTTAGTTTAATAGTTAGTACAGCAACACCTATATTATTTTTTAAAAGTATTAAAATACAAAAGAGTAAATAATAATTAATTAACAATGAATATCTAAAAATGAAAAAAAAAATCAGTGAAATTATACAAAAAGAAAAGTTTCATCCTGGATTTATAGGATTTTTTATTAATCATAATTTTTTAATAAGAAAATCTCTACGAAATGCAATCAAATCTAATGCTCATTTACTTGAAGGTTCTTTGTTAGATTTTGGATGTGGATCAAAACCTTATAAAAAGTTTTTCGTAGCCTGTAAAGAATATATAGGTGTGGATTATAAAATTGAAGGTAGGGAAGATAAACAGAAAGAAGTTGATGTTTTTTATGATGGTAAAAATATACCGTTTGAAAATAGTCATTTCGACTCTTTGTTGTGTACAGAAGTTTTAGAACATGTTTTTAATATTGATGAACTATTGCATGAATTTAATCGTGTACTAAAATTGAATGGTAAATTAATCATTACGACTCCGTTTATGTGGGAAGAACATGAAATGCCTTATGATTTTGCTCGATATACAACTCCCGCGCTCGAACATTTGTATAAGAAGAATGGTTTTATAATTATTGATAATTACAAAACAGGAAATTCAATTGAAGTGATTACTCAGTTTAAAATCAATTATATAAAAAATATTCTTCCAGAAAATAAAGCTGTTAAACATATTGTTTTATTACCTTTTATAGGATATTATAATTTGAAAGGTGGAATTATAAGCTTGATTTTTCCAAAGGATAGAAAAACATATTTTAATAATGTATTTTTATTAGAAAAAAAGAAGGATTTGATGTAATTGTTTATTCTTAGTTTTTAAGATGAATATAGTTTATATAATTCAAGCATATTAGTGCGGTTATCAAACTTTGATAAACATATTTTATAAGAATTTTCACCCATTTGTTTTCTTAATGTAGAATTTTCAAGTTGGTTGATGAATTTATTTAATTCATTTATATTTTGAAATAGATAACCATTTTTGCCATGTTCTACGATATCTTTATTTCCTATAATGTTCGTCGAAATAATAGGTTTACTAAAAGCTAAAGCTTCTAGTAAAGCAATTGGTAAACCTTCCCACAAAGAAGTTTGCAAAAATATATCAATTTTATTAAGATAGTTGTAAACTTCTTTAGAGGTATGAAACCAACCTGTAATTTTAATATTAGGAGAGGTGAGTAAATGTTGGAGTTCTCCATCTCCAATCCATAAAAACTGATATTGTGGAAACTTTAAAGCAATTTCATTAAATAATTGAGGATTTTTTTGAAAAGAAATTCGACCTACAATTCCTAAAGTCAATTTTTCTTGGAGATTATTTTTATAATGTTTAGATACTTCTTCAATATTTATCCCATTCCTAACTAATTTAGCTTTACCAAGTTTCTTAGCTATTTCAAATTCTGTATCTCCACAAGCAATAGTTGTTCCTCCGAAAATTGATTGGGTGTATTTTTCAATACATTTTAGTGCAAACTTCTTTTTATTTGAAATATCCTCTCTTAAAAATGAATAACCATGAGGAGTATAATATAATTTATGTTTTTTGAAAGAAAAAAAACTTGCCCAACGTCCTACTATACTTGCTTTAGAAGAATGTAAGTGAATGATATCTGGATTAATCTTTCGAATTGTTTTTATTAATTTTAAAGTGGATTTTAAATCTTTTATAGGATTGATATTTTTTTCCATATCTACCTTTATAAGATGAACTTTATTACCGAAATCTTCTTTTATTTTTTCTGGTAATATCTCATTGCGTTTATCATTGTAAATAATATAAGTATCGCAATTTGTGACTATATAATCTTGACTAAAAAAATCACTAAGTCCTTTAAAATAAGTATATACACCGCCGCCTAAGGCTTCTACAATATGTAATATTTTCAAAATTTAATGATATTTTAGTGAGTATGATTAAAACGATGATAAACGTAAATAATTATATTTTATTCAATTATTATGATTGAAATATACTAAAATAGTTTAAAAGTAGTTTATGATATAGAACAAAAATTGTAGATATTTTTTATCAATTTCTGATATGATAAGATCAAAATTTAAATATGTTAAAAATTTACTTATTGCATTAGATTTACTTGTATTAATTAGTTTATTTTATGGATTTTTAAAAGTTCAGTATAAATATTTTTACACTGTAAAACTTACAATATTACCTAGTTTAGAGGCATTACTCGACGCTCATTACAAAGCAATTTTACTATTATTACTCGCTTGGTTTGTTATTTCAGATTATGTAAAACTTTATTCTATAAAAAGAGTCAATTTTCTTAGAGAAATTCTTCGAAAAATAGTGTTGCAAACATTTTTCTTTTCTTTGATTATTTTTACAATTTCTGGAATAAAAAAAGAGGAACTATTAGCGAATCAGTTAATTGTTTCTTTTGTTGTCATTTTATTTGTTTATCTAATCTTTACACGATTACTTGTATTTTTTGTTAGTCGCTATAATTTTCAAAAGGGGAATGATGTAAAGAATGTTATTGTTTTGGGAGATAATAGTAATACACCACGTTTTAAATCGATTATAGAGAATAGAAAACATTATGGCTATAGAATTATCAAAACAAATAATATTATTGATAATGATTCACTAGAAGCAGTTTTATTATCAAATAAAGTTAAAGAAATATTTATATCTCAATTAGGATTACCTATATCATTACAGGAGCAAAGTATTGTTAACTTTTGCGAAGATCATCATGTAAAAGTGAGTTATATACCTTACTCGTTGAACACAGAATTAGTAAGTTTAGATGTTGTATACATTGATACTTTACCAATTTTTAGATTTAAAAAATTTCCTTTAGAAAAAACGGAAAATAAATTGATCAAATCATTATTTGATGTTATCATTTCTTTTTTTGTTTTAATTTTTATTATGAGTTGGTTGTTTCCGATAATTGCATTTTTAATTAGGTTAGATTCGAAAGGTCCTATTTTGTTTAAACAAAAAAGAAGAGGAATCAATGGAGTAGAGTTTGACTGTTATAAATTTAGAACAATGCATAATGATGGAACAAATTCCATTAAAGCTACTGTAGTTAACGATAATAGAATTACAAAAATAGGAAAGTATCTTCGTAAAGCAAGTTTAGATGAATTGCCACAATTTTTTAATGTGCTGAATGGGGATATGTCTCTTGTAGGTCCACGACCGCATATGATTTCTCAAGATATCTATTATAGAGAAATTATTAAGAAATATAATCTTCGTAATTATGTAAAACCAGGTATTACTGGTTTAGCACAAGTAAAAGGTTATCGTGGAGCTATAGATTGTGATAAAGATATGGAAGACCGTATACGAACAGATATTTTTTACGTACGTAATTGGTCACTTCTTTTAGATTTACAGATTATTTATCAAACAGTTGTTTTGATTTTCAAAGGAGACAAAAACGCAATATAACTCACAAAAAAACCTCTTATAAAATTTATAAGAGGTTTCTCGAATTAATTCGAAAATATATTTTATACAATATAAGATAAATTATCTTTCGTATCTTTTTTCATTTTCGGTTCCAAAGCTAGCGATTTTATATAACCACCATCCCATCAATGCGCATCCGATGAATGTAAATAACCATCCAAAGATAACACCAATTGGAGATAATAAGTTTTCAAAAGTCCATTTGAAAATATCACCAATCGCAAAAAATAAATCAGTTATAACTCCCATATTCTAGTTTATTGCTTAATTTGCATCAAAGTTAATAAAATGTTGGTTAATCTACTTGACAAAAGGAATTTTTTTATACAGATTTTTATCATTGTGTTGTTTACATTGCTTGGAGTTACTAATTTTAACAGTATTGATCTGAGTAATTTAGAAAAATTAGGCGTAGTCCTGACAATTTTGACGATTGCTTTTGTAGGGTATATCGACAATACGAATGATTTAATTTCGACTTCTTCGTATCCAACGTTTACTTATATTTTGTGGATAATGCCTTTTATTGCAGGTTTATCAGATTATAGAATTGCTGGAAGTTTGTTGCTTGTGACTTATGTAACAGTGCAATTACTCTATTTTGAGTCCGAAAAAAACGATACGTACAACGCTTTTGACATAGGCGTTTTCATGAGCTTTGCAATTTTATTAAGTCCGCCACTTATTTTCTTAGGAATTGTAGTTTTTACTTATTTCTTGACTTTAAGAGTTGTAGAACCAAAAATTCCTATTCTTGGTTTTCTAGGATTTATTCTTCCAATATTAATCGTTGCTCAAGTTAGTTTTCTGCTCGATTATTACTTTATGTTCGATTTTTATAAAGAACAATTGATGTTTACAATGGTACATTTCGAATGGAAACAATTGTTTTTAGTTCCAATTGCAATTATTCTAATTTATTCAATTATCAATCATTTCAAGAATGTGAATAAATTGACAGCACAAAAGAAACGTATCTTTTTGTTGATGCATTTTATGTTTGGAACAATGCTGATTACGTATATTCTTTACGGAGGAAATAACGATGCTTATCTTGCTTTTTTAGGTTTTAGCATTATGTTGATGTTGACAAGATACTTTAGCGAAAGCAAACCCAAAATAGAATGGCTAAAAGAGGCATTTCTTTGGGTTTTTATGATTTGCTTGCTAATTTATAATTTTTATGATAGAATCCCGAGATTCTTCTCCTTGATTACGGAGGTAAGTTTTTAATTCGAATTCTTTTCCATCAAAAACACCATAAGTAAAGTAGTTAATCCAATCGCCAAGATTGATGTGACGTGCTTTGCCTATAGCAATTTCCATTGGTAAATGTCGATGTCCGTAAACTAGATAATCGTAGTATTTTCGATGCAATTGCTTGCGGCTATACATGATTAACCATTCGTTGTCAACGCCTAAGAAATTAACATCTTCGTCACCCGAAATCATTTTATTTTTTCGCGAAGCTGTAATTCCTAACCACATTGCCAAATCGGGATGAAGTAGATAAAAAAGAAATTGACAAATTTTGTTCGTAAAGACCTTTTTCATGCGTTTGTAGCCTTTATCACCAGGTCCTTTTCCGTCGCCATGAACGATAAAAAATTCTTTTCCATTGATGATAAAATCTTGTTTGTCTCGAAAAACAATTGCATTGATTTGTTCTTCCAAATAATCTTTCATCCATAAATCATGATTGCCAACAAAGAAATAAATTGGAATTCCACGATCAGAAATTTCGGCTAATTTTCCTAAAACACGCACAAATCCTTTTGGAACAACGTGTTTATATTCAAACCAAAAATCGAACAAATCGCCAATCAAAAATAAAACACCACAATCATCTTTTATTTCGTCAAGCCATTTTACAAACAATTTTTCGCGCACCAAACTATCTTTTTCATTCGGAGCACCAAAATGATGATCCGAAGAAAAATAGGCTTTTTTACCAGCTTCTAACTGAATGTTTATTGGTTGTCCTCCGCTAACCATTCTGCATAAGAATTTTCAGTTTCGTGTAATTTCAAAGCAACCAAATCGATATTCGTTGGTAAAAGAGGTTTGATTTTATCCACAATCCATAAAATCATGTTTTCTGCAGATGGTTGATAATCAGTGAAAACAACATTATGTCCTTCTGTTAATAATTTCTCTCCCAATGTTTTGTGAGGCGAATTTTCGTTCAATAAAATTGCGTGATCAAAAAGATTAACAATTTCTTTGTTCACAATTTTTTTCAAATCCCCAAAATCCATCACCATTCCAAGTTTCACATCGTTTGTGTCCTCAGAAGGTGTTCCTTTCACAGTTACAAATAATTTGTATGAATGTCCATGTATATTTTTACACTTTCCGTCATAACCATGCAAAGCATGTGCAGTTTCGAACGTAAAAGCTTTTGTAAGTCGAATGATTTTCATTAAATTTAGTACTAAACTTTAATTTGCAAAGGTAATGGAAATCAAAACAATCGTAAATTCTTTGGTTGATTTATTTTTTCCGATGCGTTGTTTGGATTGTCAAGACGTCATTCAACCTTCGCAATTTCTGTGTGTTTCGTGCTCAACCAAACTTGTTTTTACGCATTTTAATTTTGATCAAAATAATCGAGCTTATGATAAATTGAGAAATTTTTGCGAGGTCGAAAACGCTTTTTCTTTGTTAGAATTTAAACATCATAATACAACGCAAGCCATTTTACACGAAATGAAATATAGGAATCGTCCAGAAATTGGAATTGATTTAGCGCAATTGATTAAGTTTGATTTGAGTGATTATGACGGAATTATTCCGATTCCATTGCATTCAAAACGATTGAAAACAAGAGGCTACAATCAAGTAGAAAATTTTGCACTAACGTTGGCTGAAATCAACCAGATAAATTATTTTTCGGATGGATTAATCCGAACTAAATACAATTCATCTCAAGTAAATGAAGACAAAAAACACCGATTGGAAAATTTGAAAGATGCGTTTGAAATCAATCCAAATCTTAAACCTGGACATTATATTTTGATTGATGATGTCTTAACAACTGGTGCAACAATTGCATCGGCAATAAAAAAGTTTAATCTTTCTGAAAATTTTAAGATAAGTGTAATTACCATTGCTTGTGCTTAATAACAAGCTTTTTCTTAACTTGCGCCCATGAATAAGACGACACGTTTTTCGCTTTTGATGTTAACCATTTTGACGGTTATTTCTTGTGCAAGACAAGGTTCACCAACAGGAGGACCTAAAGATGAAACTCCGCCAGTTTTCCTAAAAGCTGATCCAGATACATTGGCTACGAATGTAGATGTCAATTTGCAAGAGGCTACAATCAACTTTGATGAGTATATTCTTCTGAAAGAATACAGTAAAAATGTGGTTGTTTCGCCATCGTTTCAGATTCCTCCAATTGTGACGCCGCAAGCTTTAGCGAAGAAGAATATTTCGATTAAATTTCAAGAACCATTGTTACCAAATACAACATATAGTTTCAATTTTGGTGATGCGATTCAAGATTTTAACGAAAATAATAAGTTATCAAACTTTCAATATGTTTTTTCGACAGGTAGTTTTATCGATTCGTTGAAGGTAACAGGTCGTGTAAATTCGTCTTATGATTTCAAATTACCAGAAAAGATATTGGTCGGGCTATATAAAGTAGATAGTACATACAAAGACAGTATCATTCTGCAAAAGAAACCATATTACATTGCGAGAGCCAATGATAAAGGAGAATATCAATTAAATTATTTGGCTTCGGGTAAGTATAAATTAATTGCTTTTGAGGATAAGGTAGAAAATGTGATGTACGATTATGGAAAAGAGCGTTTGGCTTTTCATAACGAACCAATTGAGCTGAATGCGAATCAACAAATCAACTTGAATTTATTCAATCAAAAACCAGCTTATCGTAAACCTGAAGCGAGTTTTAAACAAGAAGGTTTAATTGTTTTTAAAACGACAGGAGCAACGGATGATGTTACGATAACGCCGGTTGGGAAAGAATTCAAAACGGCTTATATTCAGAAGTTTCCAAGACAAGATTCGATTAATTTTTGGTTCAATCCAAAAGTGGATACAATTGTAGGAAGAAGTGCAAAATTGAACTTCAGGGTTCAACATAAAGATCAAATTGATGAAGTAAGTGCATTATACTCAAAATCGAATACTGAACGAAAATTAGAATTTAAAGCAATAAATGATCAAAAATTAGCACCAAATAAACCGTTTAAAATTCAGGCAAATGCACCAATAAAATCATTGGATTTATCTAAAATTTATGTGTTTAAGGATACGCTTTCCATTCCATTCAAAGTTTCGATCGATACAGTGAATGCTCAGAATTTGAATTTTGCTTTTGAGAAAAATTTAGATGAAAAATTTGAAGTTAATATCTATCCAAATGCGTTGACAGACGTGTTAGGAGAGAAGAATGATACACTTGCTTATCCTATAAAAATGGGAACGCGTGGAGATTTTGGACATTTAAAATTAACGCTTCAAAATACACCATCAAAACCATTTATTTTACAGTTTTTAAAGACTGATAAAGATTTTACAGTAATTGAAGAAATTTATAATCCAGCAAATAAAAACTATTTTGAGTTCAATTTTATTGAGCCAGGAGAATATTTGTTCCGTTTATTGGTTGATGAAAACGAAAATGGAAAATGGGATACTGGCGATTATTTATCAGGTAAACAGCCCGAACCAATTTATTTGTATCCAGAGCCAATTAAAATTAGAGCGATGTGGGATGCGACCGAAACTTGGGTTTTAGGAGAGGCAAATCAACCAGTTTCTTTACCAAATGATGACAAAGATTCGGACAAAAATAGAATACGTCGAGGAGAATTGAAAGAAGGCGAGGAGCGTCAAAATCCACGAACAGTAAATAAGAAATCAGAGGAATAGTTCTCTGATTTTTTTTATTTAGTCAATTCGCAAATTTCTCGTAATACTTGCGTATGGTTGTATGTCATAAACTGGACAACCTATTCTGTCCAAAATAATACTTCCTACAATTAAATAAACTTGATATTGAGTTTTAGGTGAATTGTTATCAAAAAGATGTTTACAATTTGTAATTAAAATTGCATTGATAAACTCTTCAACAGTAAGTTCTTCCCATTTAATAAAATGATAATCTAAGAAAATATATTTTAAAATATTAGAATAATTTTTAATTTTTAGATTTAAAAAATTGCTTAAATCTTGAAAGTTATTTATTTGTAAGTAATTTGATATTTTATCTGCTAGTTGAATATGATTTCCAAAATAATCCTGAAATAAAGCATAAAGTGAATTAAATTCTTCTTTGTTTTCGGAAGTAATATCAATCATTTGACAAATTAGGTTTGAAATTTCCTCAACTCGACTTATTTGCTGAATATCTTCATCTTTAAAACGAATATTGAAATGATTTTCAAATTCCATGATTAATTCAACAGTATCTAATCCCATATTTTCTAACTTTCTGGTGCCAAATATATAAAAGGTGAAAGAGGAATGTTTCTCAAAATAGAATAAACCAAAAGGAAGATTAAGAAATTTCTAGCAAAACTTTCGGGAAGATGTAATTTGCCTGACATTGGTTTGCCTAAAAAAATATTTTCAATAATAGCATAATACAATTGTACACAAATGTAAAGTGCAAAAGGCAAAATAAGATTGTATCGTAACGATTGTAAAAAATGTCCGTGAACAAGTAAGGAAAAAGCACGTTGACCGCCACAGCCAGGACACCATAAACCTGTTATTTCATGAAACATACATTTGATAGAAAACGGACTTTGGTTGCTGTAATAACTATAAAAATAGACAATTACCAAAATGGGTAAAAGTGTTGATAGTCCATAAACCAAAATCCGTTTTATCATATGATTAATTTCCGTTAGAGCTTTCTAAAATACTTTTATATTGCTCCATATAAGCATCCATACCTCCTGTAATTAATATCACAACATTTATAATAACACCAATTACACCTAAGCCAATTGCAACGTAAGCTAATATTTTAGAATTTTTAGCTGCTTGTTCAGCTCCTGTAGAATCACCAATATTGTGTTTTGTATTCACTTGATTTGCAAAAACAATCGCGATAATACCCACAATAGTACCGATACAACAAGGAGAACAAAGCCCTAAAATAGTTCCGATGATTGCTAAAACAAGGTTGTTTTCTGGTTTTGGTTTAATTTCTTCAAAAGAAGATTGTTGTGGTTGATTAAAATCTTGATTAGATTGGCTAGAATAATCCATAATAATGTTTTTTTAGTTTCGAATAAAAATAGAAAAAATGTTTAAATAAATTTAATAAAATATTTAATATTCTATTGAAATAACATTCGATATAAATCTTCTACTTTTGATATTCTGACGATTCTAATTCCAAAATCAGTATCTTTTATTTTATTGTATTTTGAAACAAAAATTGCATCAAAACCTAATTTTTCAGCTTCGGTAATACGTTGTTCAACACGATTTACAGCTCTTATTTCTCCACTTAAACCAACTTCTCCTGCAAAACAACAATTGTCTGGAACAGCAGAATCTTCGCTTGATGAAAGAATTGCTGCAATAACAGCCAAATCAATCGCAGGATCATCCACACGAATTCCGCCTGTAATATTCAAGAAAACATCTTTCATATTCAATCGGAAACCAGCGCGTTTTTCTAAAACAGCCAGCAACATATTCAATCGCTTGGCATCAAAACCAGTCGCAGTACGTTGTGGAGTTCCATAAACAGCAGTAGAAACTAAAGCTTGAATTTCAATCAACATCGGGCGAACACCTTCCAAAGTTGCTGCAATTGCATTTCCGCTTAGTAATTCATCTTTTTTGGTAATTAATACTTCTGACGGATTTGTGACTTCACGCAAACCAGCTCCTTGCATTTCATAAATTCCGATTTCTGCAGTCGAGCCAAAACGGTTTTTGTTTGCACGTAAAATTCGATAAATATGGTTGCGATCGCCTTCAAATTGCAACACAACATCTACCATATGTTCCAAAATTTTTGGTCCAGCAATTACACCTTCTTTCGTAATATGACCAATTAAAATAATCGGTGTGTTGGTTTCTTTTGCGTATTGAATCAGCTCAAAAGTTGTTTCTCGAATTTGCGAAATACTTCCTGGAGATGATTCTACATAAGTGGTTTGAAGCGTTTGTACAGAATCGACAACAATCAGTTGAGGTTGAATTTCTTTGGCATGCGCAAATATTTTTTGCGTATTAGTTTCGGGTAAAATAAAACATTGATCCGATTCAATTCCGATTCGTTCGGCACGAAGTTTTACTTGCGAAACAGATTCTTCTCCAGATACATATAAGATTTTAATCGTATCTAACTTTAAGGCAACTTGCAACATCAATGTCGATTTTCCAACACCAGGTTCTCCACCAACCAAAATCACTGATCCAGGAACAATTCCACCACCTAAAACCCTGTCTAATTCTTGGTTTTTCGTTGAAATTCTTATTTCTCCTAATGGATTTATTTCGCGAATATTCAGGGCAAAAGTTTTTTCTTTTTTATCCGATTTATCTTTCCACGATTTTTTTTCGTCGCCTTTGTCTACAATTTCTTCAACAATGGTATTCCATTCGCCACAACTTTTGCATTGTCCCATCCATTGCGCGGTTTGCGTGCCACAGTTTTGGCAGAAATATGTAGTTTTTGTTTTAGCCATAGTTTCAAATTTAGACAAAAATAATGTTTTATCGCGACAAGATATGGAGTTATAAGTGTGAAAAATTTTAATACAACAACTAAAAAACGTTAACAATAATTTACTTTTTTAACAAATTATCAACTTTAGATAAAGTTGAGTTAAATATTGATTTTCAATTATTTTCTCGATTATTTTTAATCATATTTTAAAATGCCAATGAAAAGAACTTTATTTCTTAGCTTTTTTTATATTTTTTGTATTTCTGTCAATGCACAATCGACTTTAATTTCGGGGAAAATTATGGTAGATAATGCGGATGAAATCGTTAATCTTGATGATTTTGTAATCGAAAATTTAACGTCAAATGCACGAACAAAATCAAATGAAAAAGGTCTTTTTTCGATTCGAGTTCAGCCAAACGATGTTTTACTTTTCAAACAAATTGGAATTGAAGAACGTCAGCTTAAGATTTCTGAATCAATGATTAGAAAGGGTTTTATAGACGTTCATCTAAATGTTGAAGTGATAGAATTATCCGAAACGAAAATAAAACCGCTTAAAAAGAATTGGAAAGAAAATATTAGCAAAGAAGAAACGCAAAGCGAAAAAATCAATAAAAGTTTAGGTATTAATGAAGAGTTTAAAAATGATATGGTGAAAGCCTATTTTGCTTCGGAATATCTTCGAAAATTAAGAGTTCCCATTCGTTATGAAAATGTGATGGGTTTGATAGAGCAATATTCGGACAAAGAAGTGCAGACGTATAAACATTTTCTGAAAAAGAAAAACCTTGATAAATATGATAAAATCATTCAACTCAAAGATTATTTTACCGAATATTATTTTGCACATGATTTGAAAATTCCGAAAGGAAATATTCTTGATTTTATTCATTATTGCTTTGTTCAGTTTAAGTTAGAACCACTTTTAAAAGCAAATAATTATGATAAAATCACTTTAATTTTCGAAGAACAAGCACCAAATTATCTTTCTACTATCAACCAAAAAACAATCGAACATGAGTAAATTTTTATTCTTTTTATTAATCATTTCATCAAGTTGCCTTCAAGCACAAAGCACTTTAATCACAGGAAAAATTATTGTGGATGATGCAGAAGAAGTTATTAATTTGGAAGGAACTTCGATTGAAAATTTAACGACTAAAGTTAGAACCAAAGCAAATAATGTTGGTTTATTTTCGATAAATGTGAATTTGAATGATGAATTGTTAATCAAACATACGGGAATCGAAGAAAGAAAATTGAAAGTTTCGGAAACTATGATTACGAAAGGTTTTGTGGAGATTCATGTTAATATTGAACTGATTGAATTGAAAGAAGCGAATATCTCGAAATTGAATATAGATAAACTTAACAAATTGGGAAAAAATAAATCTGCTTCCAAAGAAATTGTTGATGCGACTGGTGTTAATGATAAGGAATTTCAAAAAACTGTTGTTGAGAGACATAATTGGGCGGCATTTCATCGAAAAGATAATCCATATGCAGGTAATTTATTGGAAATCGTGAAATTATTTAAAACACCAAATGGAAAAGGAATTTTAGATAAAAGAAGGATTTCTACTTATGAGAAAATTATTGATTTGAAAAGTGTTATAGGTGAAACTTTTTTCATCAAAGAGTTGAAACTTTCGAGAAGTCAAATTATGGATTTTATTGGAACATGTTATTATTCAAATAATTTTGACAAGTTAATTCGTAAGAAAAATTTCAATAGAATAAAGCAAATTTTAAAAGAACAAGCACCAAATTATCTTTCTACTATCAACCAAAAAACAATCGAATATGAATAAATTTTTATTCTTTTTATTAATCATTTCATCAAGTTATCTTCAAGCACAAAGCACTTTAATTACAGGAAAAATTATTGTGGATGATGCAGAAGAAGTTATTGATTTGGAAGGAACTTCGATTGAAAATTTAACGACTAAAGTTAGAACCAAAGCAAATAATGTTGGCTTATTTTCGATAAATGTGAATTTGAATGATGAATTGTTAATAAAATATACAGGAATTGAAGAAAGAAGATTGAAAGTTTCGGAAACTATGATTACGAAAGGTTTTGTGACGATTCATGTAAATATTGAAGTGATAGAATTGAAAGAAGCAAATATCTCGAAATTAGATAAAAATTCGCTCAAAAATTTGGGAAAAGAGAAATCATTTCAAGAAAAATTGAATGATGAAGCGGGTTTTACTTCTCTAGAATTTAAAGCGGAACTGAATCTTAAACATGATGAAGAAAGAGTCAATAGAACGATTAAACAGGTTGGAGGAGTTAATTTACTTGGATTGTTAAATGTGTTCAAAAACCCAAAAAAGCGAGTGAAAAATCCAGGTCCAATAAAAGTTGTGAAAGAAGATCAATTATCGGCGTTGCATAAATTTTTTACGACATATTATTTTGTGAATGATTTGAAAATTCCAGAAGGAAAAATAAACGAGTTTTTAGATTATTGTTATTCAAATTTTGATTTTCCGAAATTGTTGCGAGATAATAATTTTGATGAAATTCTTTTTATAATTGAAGAACAAGCGCCGATTTATTTAGCAAAAATGAAGAAAAATGAGTAGAATAAATTACATTATATTATTGAATTTGTTGAGCGTTTTTACATTTGCACAAACAACTTTGATTACTGGAAAAGTTGTAATTGATGATGGCGTTGTTGGACAAGATGCTGTGGATCATATTTTGATTGTGAACGAAATGACTAATGCCAGAGTATTGACAAACGAAAATGGAATGTTTTCGATCAAAGCTTCTGTTGGAGATGAATTGATTTTTACGCACGATTTTTATATCGAACGAAAAATCAAAATTACATCGGATATTTTAGCAAAAGGAATGCTGACGATTCATTTGAATATTGAAACGATTGAACTTGCTGAAGCGCGAATTAATACGTTGGACAGGAACTTTAAGAACAATATCAAGCTCAAATATGACCAAGTTGATGAAATGTACAAACAGTTGAATTTGGGTTTTAATCCAAATTTGCGTTTCCGAAAGATAAATCCTAACATGACTTCTACAATTAATAATAATGGATTGTTGGATCCGTCGAATTGGATAGCAACTATTTCTGGACAAAAGAAAAAAGATAAAAAACAAAACGAATATTTCAAAAAGGTAGATAAAATCAAGGATTTAGAGAATTATTTCACCTCAAATTATTTCATCGAAACATTGAATATTCCCGAAAATAAAGTCACTGATTATGTGCGTTATTGCTATGCGAATTTTGAATTAGAGAAACTCGTAAAAGAAAATAAATACGATAAGATTACAGAAATTTTAGAAGAACAAGCGCCTAAATATTTGGAAATGATAAAGAAATAAAATGTATATTTAATGAAACTTATTAGCTATGGAATTACTTTTTGTATTGTTTGTCAATCTTATTTTCTTTTTTGTTATGAAAATAAGTTATAAAATAAATCCTTGGGAAATCAATAAAATGGTAAAGCTTTGGAATCGTAGTTTTGGAGGTATGAGATTATTGTGTAGAATCTCGTCGAATTCGTGCGATTTTGTAAATAGCAATCAATCCAAAACTAATCATCGATACAACTTGAGCTATATAAAGAATTAACCCAAAATAATCGCCAATTGCTCGTCCTTCGTGCTGATCTCCGCCTTTTGCTAAATAAACGGCCGAAAATGCAATCGACATAATATACGGATAAGCCAAACCTCCCGAAACAGGCAAAATCATTCCCAAAGATCCTGCAATCAATAGAAATAAACCTTCTGGTATACTAAAATTTTTGGTGTCTGGAAAAGCAAAGAAAACAAGGAAAGTCATTAGGAAATAACAAATCCAAAGTGCGAAAGAATAAAAAATGAATAAGCCTCTTTTTTCTAATTTCGAGATTGATTTTATACCTTCCCAAAGTCCAAATAGAAAGGTTTTGATTTTTTCAAAAAACTTTAATTGACTAATTTTTTTCCAGAAAATAGCGATTAATCCAATTCCTAAAACAAGAACTCCAATTGTGATGTAGTATTTTAAGAAAGAAGGTTCAGCTGTTGGTTGATGTACTTTTTCTTTGTTTCCTAATTCTACAAATTTGATGAATGTTTCATAATTGAAAATAAGTGTTAAACCGAAAAATAATCCCAAAAATAAAACGTCAATTACACGCTCTAAAACTACTGTTCCGAAAGATTTCTCAAACGGCACTTTTTCCATTTTATAGAAACTTGTTGCACGAGCCACTTCACCACTTCGAGGAATGGTCAAATTCATAAAATATGCAAATGCAATAGCCCAAAAACCAGATGAGGTTTGTGTGTTGTAGCCCATTGGCTTTAGAAGAAGATTCCAACGAGCGGCGCGTATCCAATATGTGAGAATACTGATTGCCATAGATGCAAAAATCCAAAAATAATTGGTTTGTTTTAAAACTTTTGCAACTCGTTCGAAATCAATTTGCTTCACTGTTACCACGACAAAAAAAACGGCTAACAATGAAGCAATGATTAAGAAGAGCGATTGTTTGATCATACTCTTCATATAAATTATTGAAAATTAATTTCTTAATCTAAACGATTGTTCTCGTTAGGGAAAACAATTGTTGGTTCGTATGTTTTGGCTTCCTCAAACTCCATCATCGCATACGTAATGATGATAACTGTGTCACCAACTTGTACTTTACGCGCTGCAGGTCCATTCAGACAGATTTCGCCACTTCCACGTTTACCTTTTATAATATAAGTTTCAAATCGTTCGCCATTCTCTTGTACCACGATTTGTACTTTCTGACCCACAACCATATTGGCAGCATCTATCAAATCTTCGTCGATTGTAATACTTCCGATGTAGTTTAATTTTGCGTCTGTTACCTTAACTCTATGTATCTTAGAGTGAAAAACTTCTACCATCATAATCTTGCAAAGTTACACTGAACTTATAAATTTCAAAACCTGTTTCAATATTTTTCTATTGATTTGAGAAATTTATTATATTTAATTAAAACTGAATATTATCGATTAAACGTACATCACCTGCATAGGCAACGACAAATCCACGAATATTATAGGCCTCAGAAAAATGTTCGATAGACAACAAGGTTTCTTCATCTGTTATTTCAAAATATTCTAATTCGAAGGGTGAATTTTTGAATTCATTTTCGACGAAAGCTTTTACTTCAGCAACATCTTTTCCTTCATTTTTTAGCGTTACAGCTTGCGATAAAATTGAATAAATTTGAGGGGCATCCGAAGTTTGTTGCGTTGATAAACGTGCATTTCTTGAACTAAATGCTAAACCAGAATCTGCTCTATGAATTGGCATTGGAACAATTTCGACATCTAAATTTTCTTGTTTTACCATTTCTTGAATGATACGAATTTGCTGAAAATCTTTCTCTCCAAAATATGCTCTTGTTGGTTGAACTGCTTTGAATAATTTGCAAACAATTGTAGCTACTCCATCAAAATGTCCAGGGCGAGAAGTGCCTTCCATCACTTGGTCTATTGTACCAAAATCGTAATGTTTTGCACCTTCATTTGTTTCATATAAATCTTCAACAGTAGGCATATAGACAAAATCACAGCCATTTTTCATTAACAATTCTTTATCATTTTCCTCAGTTCGAGGATATTTTGCTAAATCTTCTGCATTATTAAATTGTGTCGGATTGACAAAAATGCTGACGATTGTGTAGTCGTTTTGAGCTTTAGAAGCTTTGACCAAAGACATGTGACCTTCGTGTAAAGCGCCCATTGTAGGGATAAAGCCAATGGTTTTGTTTTGGTTTTTTAACTCGACGATTGCGGGAGTTAATTTTTCCTTTTCGTTAAATATAACCATAACACTGATTTGTTAAAAAAAAACTAATATCTCGCAAAGCTACTATAAGCAAATAATATATCAACATTTTTTTGTAAATTTGTGCCTTATTATTCATTAGGAAAAGAGAGTAGAAATTATGGAAGGAAAGCGCATATTGTATGTAACAACAGAAATGGTACCTTACTTTCCTGAAAATCCGATGTCTTCACAAGCATTAGATTTGCCAAAAATCATGCAAAGTAGTGGTGCAGATGTAAGAATCTTTATGCCAAGATTTGGAGCAATTAACGAAAGAAGACACCAATTACACGAAGTAATACGACTTTCAGGTATGAACATGATTATTAATGATTTGGATCAACCATTAATCATTAAAGTCGCTTCTGTTCCAGGAGAAAGACTACAAGTGTATTTTATTGATAACGAAGAATATTTCAAACGTAAAGAAGTTTATGGAGAACATAATGGACTATTTTCTGATAACGACGAACGTTCTATTTTCTTCGCAAAAGGAGTTTTAGAGACAGTAAAAAAATTAAACTGGAAACCAGATGTTGTTCACGTAATGGGTTGGATGTCTAGTTTAGTACCATTGTATCTAAAAAAATATTATTCTGACGATCCTTTCTTTCAAGATGCGAAAGTTGTTGTTTCTTTATTTGACAACGGATTTGAAGGAGAATTAGATAACGAATTAGTTAAAAAATTAGCTTTTGATAAAGTAGAAGCTGATGTACAAACATATTTAGAAAAACCTACACATTTGGGTATGATTCAAGCTTCTTTACAATATGCAGATGCAGTTGCGAAAGGAGAAGAGATGATTCCAGAAGATGTGAAAAACTATATCAACCAACAAAATATTCCTCTATTAGACTATTGTTCTAAAGAACAAGCAAAAGAAGTTTACAATAACTTTTATCTTGAGGAAGTAATGAACTCTAATTAAAATCTGTTTAGATTAATGAAAAAATTTTTGAATGTCCTTTCTGTGTCTGTTGCAATGATGATTGGAATGGGAGCAATTGTTTCGTGTGAGAATGAAACACTAGGATTAGATAACAATGTGATTGGAGGTGAGGCAGAAGGAAATGTAAAATCCTTAGATGTTATTGCTTTTAATGCAAATTTTGATACGCTTCGTACAGATAAATTTGTACTTCAAAATGGAGCTTTTGGTGTGTACAACGAACCAATTTTTGGTTCTACATCTTCTAAGTTTTATACACAAATTAGACCTTCGTCTTCAAATGCTGGTGATCAGGATTTTGGAACAGAACCTAAAGTAGATTCTGTGAATTTGGTAATTCCAGTTTATTACAGTACAACTAAAGATCCAATTTCTAAAGATACGATCAATCTTTCTAAACCAGGAGAGAAACCAAATGATACAGATACAATTCAAATTACAACAAAGTATGCAGTAGACTCTTTGTATGGGAATAAGGATTTGACAATGACGTTGAAAATTAAAGACATTAATACGGTCTTATATAAAGACACAAAATATTTTTCAACACTAAGTGGACTTGAGTCGCCAATTTCTGTTAATTCGAGAGTAATCGGAAAAGCTACTATCGGAAAAACAGTAACAGGAAAAGTTGTTAAACAAAAAACGGGAACTTCTAATATTTCTGAGGTTGTTCCTGGTTACAAAGTTTCTTTAGATCCAGATTATTTTGACGAAAAAATTATTAAAAATGCAAAAACAGGATTACTTTCTGATTACGCAACATTTATTCGTGAAAATATCAAAGGTTTAGAGTTTTCTGTTGAAGAATCAAATGGATTTATTGTCAATTTTAATCCAAATAAAATTGACTTGAAGATGTATTATTCATATAAAAATCCGACAGCAAAAACAAGTTCAGACACAAATTATAAAGAACGTTTGAGTGCTACTTATGCTTTTGATATGACAAATCAGTGGAATTCTGGTACTGCAAATAATGCCAATATTATTGCTTCTCAAATTGTGAATAATGCAGTAGGTTCTACTTATTCTACAATCAAACCCGATGAAGTGAATGGTGACGCGAGATTGTATTTAAGCGGAATGAGTGGAAATTATGCAAAATTAAAATTCAATCAAACGCAATTAGATGAATTAAAATCTGAGATGACAAAAAGTAATATTGTGATTCTTGGAGCAAAATTAAAATTCTATATTGATGGTTCAACTAGTTTTCCAAAACCGCCTTATTTAGTAGCTTGGAATAACTACAAAAAAGATGATAAAGTTATAAATGAATTGTATGCAGACGTTTTAGAATTCTATAATTCATACCCTACATCAGTTCACTTTAATCCTATTGTAAAAGGAGATACGGATTATTATACAATTGATATCACGAAACATCTAAAAAGCATGTTAGAGAAAGGAAATGAGTTTAAAGATCAAACGATGTTTATTACAATAGGTAATTTTATAACATCTGTTAGCGATGCAACTACGATTAATAGTACAAATCCTTATCAAAATGATAGAGCTTATAATCCATACAGAATTGTTTTACATGGAAATAATTCGGAAGTAGCGGATAAAAAGCTGAAATTATTGGTATATTACTCTCAAAAATAGGGCGTATTATATTTAACGAATTTAACTAAAATACTATAAAATATTATGTGTGGAATTGTAGGATATATTGGACATCGCGAAGCGTACCCAATTATTATTAATGGACTAAAAAGACTAGAATATCGTGGATATGATAGTGCAGGTTTAGTTCTTTCTACTGGTACCGATTTTGAATTGGTAAAAACAAAAGGAAAAGTTTCAGATTTAGAAGATAAATCAGCAAATTTAGATAAAACACCTCATTTAGGAATTGGGCATACACGTTGGGCAACACATGGTGTTCCAAATGATGTAAACTCTCATCCTCATATGTCTAATAATGGACGTTTGGTATTGGTTCATAACGGAATTATTGAAAATTATGAATCAATCAAACAATTATTAAAAGACAAAGGGTACGTTTTTCATAGTGATACAGATACAGAAGTTTTAGTAAACTTTATTCAATTATTTCAAGAAGAACAAAATTTAAACTTAACTGACGCAGTTCGTTTAGCTTTGAATGAAGTGATTGGAGCATATGCGATTGCAGTTTTAGACAAAGAAGAAGCAAATACAATTGTTGTAGGTCGTTTAGGTTCTCCATTAGCAATTGGTATTGGAGATAACGAATTTTTCGTTGCTTCTGATGCTTCTCCGTTTATCGAGTTTACAAAAGATGCGGTTTATTTGGAAGATGGTGACATGGCCACAATTACTTTAGACAAAGAAGTAGATGTACGTACAATCCAAAATAACGAAGCAGTTTCTTTAGATGTTCAAGAGTTACAATTAAATATCGAAGCGATTGAAAAAGGTGGTTACGAGCATTTCATGTTAAAAGAAATCAACGAACAACCTCGTTCTATTCGTGATACAATGCGTGGACGTTTATTAGTAGACGAAGGCGTTATTAAAATGGCTGGTATTTGGGATCATCAAGAAAAATTCTTGAATGCAAAACGTATCATCATTGTTGCTTGTGGAACTTCTTACCATGCAGGTTTGGTTGCAGAATACATGATCGAAGATTTCGCTCGTATTCCTGTAGAAGTAGAATATGCATCTGAGTTCCGTTACCGCAATCCAATCATCAATAAACACGATGTCGTGATTGCAATTTCTCAATCTGGAGAAACAGCAGATACATTGGCAGCACTTAAATTAGCAAAAGAAAATGGTGCATTTATCTTTGGAATTAACAATGTTGTAGGTTCTTCTATTGCTCGTATTACAGATGCTGGTGCCTATACACATGCGGGACCAGAAATTGGTGTTGCATCAACAAAAGCATTTACAGCTCAGTTAACAATTTTAGCATTGATTGCCTTAAAATTAGGTAAACAAAACGGTGAATTATCAACAGAGAAATTTACATTGTTAACACGAGAATTAGAGCGTATTCCAGATTTAGTTCAACAAATTTTAGATAACTGTGAAGGGGTTGTTGATCAAATCGCAGAAAAATACAAAGACAACAGAAATGCAATTTATTTAGGACGTGGATACAACTATCCATCGGCTTTAGAAGGAGCATTAAAATTGAAAGAGATTTCATATATCCACGCAGAGGGTTATCCAGCAGCAGAGATGAAGCACGGGCCAATTGCGTTATTGGACGAAAATATGCCAGTTATCGTTATTGCAACGAAAAAAGGTTATTACGAAAAAGTAGTTTCTAATATTCAAGAAATTAAATCACGTAGCGCCAAAGTAATTGCAATTGTTAATGATGGTGATGAGCAAGTAACTGCTATGGCAGATGATTACGTAGTAATCCCAGAAACAGCAGAAGAATTCTCACCAATCCTAACAGCTATTCCATTACAATTATTATCGTACTGGATTGCTGTTAAATTAGGTAAGAATGTAGATCAGCCTCGTAACTTGGCAAAATCTGTTACTGTAGAGTAAAAATTATTACAGAGTTATAATATATTTTAAGGGATGATGTTTTAAAATCATCCCTTTTTCATTTTATAAGTTTAAATTAATTATTAATTTCACCAAAAATAACATCATGTTTACAGGAATCGTAGAAGGAGTAGGAAAGCTTATAAAAGCAGAGAAAGAGCAATCTAATTTACATTTATGGATTGAAGCTGATTTTTGTGATGAATTAAAAATTGATCAAAGTGTTGCACATAATGGAGTCTGTTTAACGGTTGTTGATTTCAAAGATGGACTTTATAAAGTTACTGCTATAGAGGAAACCTTACAAAAAACAAATTTTAACACTTTAAAAGAAGGTGATTTGATCAATTTAGAACGATGTTTGCAATTCAATGGTCGTATCGATGGTCACATTGTGCAGGGTCATGTAGATCAAACCGGAAAAATTGTTTCGATAGAAAACCAAAATGGTAGCTTTTTTGTTACAGTAGAATATGATGAAGCATCGTCTGGAAATGTTACAGTAGAAAAAGGTTCGATTTGTCTTAACGGAATTAGTTTAACAGTTGTTGACAGTAAAGTAGGGCAGTTTTCGGTTGCAATTATTCCATATACTTGGGAGTTTACAAACCTTAATCAAGTGAAAGTTGGCGATACAATGAATTTAGAATTTGATATCTTAGGAAAATACGTCAAAAGATTATTCCAAAAATAAAATGATTAGAAAAAAAAATAACCTATCGCTACCCGTTCGTATTATCATTTATATGGTAACGATTTTGTTATTTACAGCAGGAGCTATCTTGCTGATTACTGCCAATCATTTCAATGCACAAACTAAACAATATCACGAAGATATTCTCAAACGAAAAGTTAGAGCGGTAGAATCTGCGATAGATTATGAAATGGATAATTACCCTGGGATAGCAAGCAAAGATAATATTCATGACATTTTAGAAGATGGTTTTCTTCGCATTGCTGATATCAATAAAACCGATATTGTAATTTATGATTTGCGTGGTAATAAAATTTTAACCACACAGCCAGTTTCAACGACTTATGATGTTTTACCTCAGAAAATATTAGACCAACTACAAAAATCAAATGATTTTATTGTAACGAATAAAGATACAGCCGACGACAATAATGTTTATTCGTCTTATAGTAATATCAAAAATTATTACAACGAAAATATTGCTGTTCTCTGTCTACCTTATCAATCTAACCAAGATTTTTTACAACAAGACATGTTTACATTAATTGGTAGTTATGGATTGGCTTTTGGAGTTATTCTTTTGTTTGGAACATTTGCGGTCTATTTTGTTACTAAACGTACGCTTAATAAACTTTGGTCGTTTGCAGATCGTATTCGCGAAACAGAAGTTATTGTAAACAATATGCCGATTCGTTACGATGGTAACGATGAAATAAAAGTTCTGGTCGACTCCTATAATGATATGCTATTTCGATTAAAAGAACAATCTGATTTGTTGGCTAAGCAAGAACGAGAAGAAGCATGGCGAGATTTTGCGAAACAAGTTGCGCATGAAGTCAAGAATCCATTAACACCAATGCGATTAATGCTACAGAATTATATGCGAAAATTTGATGTAAATGATCCAAATCTTGAAGAAAAGACGATGCGAACAACTAATATTTTATTGCAACAAATTGATACCATCTCTGCGATTGCTGAAGCTTTTTCAGATTTTGCTAAAATGCCTTCTCGTAAAGATGCAAAAATTGATGTGGTAGACGTCATAAAAAATGCGCTATATGTTTTTCCATTGGAGTTTATCGAATTTAATTATTCTCCCAACATCATCATGATGACTTTTGATAAACAATATTTGAATCGAATTATCACCAATATTACAAAGAATGCGTTTCAATCTATTCCGAAATCTCGTATAGCGAAAGTTAAAGTAGATGTGTTTTTAGTGGATGGTTTTTTGCATATAACCATTCAAGATAACGGGAATGGAATTCCTGTCGAATCACAAGATTCTATTTTTGTTCCAAAGTTTACAACAAAGAATAGTGGAATGGGAATTGGTTTGCCAATGGTGAAAAAAATTATTGACGATTATGATGGAACAATTCGTTTCGAAACTGAAATTTCTGTTGGTACAACATTCTACATTTTGATTCCTTGCAATGAATAGAAAACCTTTTCGATTCAAACAATTCGAAATTTTTCAAGACAAAACCGCAATGAAAGTAGGCACAGATGGTGTTTTACTTGGTGCTTGGACTGTTTTAAAAAATGGAAATACTATTTTAGATATTGGTACAGGAACTGGATTAATTTCGTTGATGTTAGCGCAACGTTTTCCTCATTCGATGATTGATGCAATAGAAATTGATAACGCTGCTTTTTTACAAGCAAAAGAGAATTTCAATAATGCACCTTTTTCAGATCGATTAACCATTTTTAATTCATCGCTTCAAGATTATTCAACCAATAAAAAATATGATTTGATTGTCAGTAATCCACCTTTTTTTGTGGTGAATGATACGGTTGATTTTGACGCGCGTAAACAAGCACGCCAGCAAGAAACATTGACTTTCGAAGAATTAATAAAAAAAACTGCTGAATTACTACATAAAGACGGATTAGCGAGTTTTATAATTCCATACGATCAAATGGATGGTTTTTGTACGATAGCTGCTCAAAATGCTTTAAAACTATCTCGTGTCGTTTATATAAAAGGGAATTCGACAACGTTAACAAAACGTGTGTTATTAGAATTTAGTTTTCATGAAAAAGAAGTAGAAGAAAAAGAATTAATTATCGAAGTCGATCGTCATCAGTACACAGAAGATTATATTCAGTTGACAAAGGATTTTTACTTGAAAATGTAATTTTCATCAAAGATGAAAAACGATGAGTAAACTACTGATTTTGATGTCAAATAGAAAATTGTATTTCTATGCATCTATGTAAAGATTTATTCAACATTTAAAAACATAAAAAAACCGAGCAATTTGCTCGGTTTTATATTTATTTCTGATTTTCAAAATGAGTTAAAAACTTAATCTTAACCTCAATCTTATCCTTAAATCGTTGGTCCACCAGCTAATAAATCAGCAGTTGCAAACTCTTCAAATTTCTTGAAATTCGCTTTGAATTTATCTGCTAATTCTTTTGCATTTGCTTCGTATGCTGCTGTAGAATCAAAAGAAGTAGCTGGACTTAATTTTTCTGAAGCAACACCTTCGATTGCAACTGGAACTTCAAATCCGAAATAAGGATCTTTTTTGAATTCTACGTTGTCTAAATCTCCATTTAAAGCTGCATTGATAACGGCGCGAGTGTCTTTTAAAGACATACGCTCTTTTTTACCATTCCAACCTGTATTGATTAACCAAACATTTACACCAGTTTTCTCAACTTTATCGCTCAACATTTCAGCATATTTTGTTGGATGTAATGGCATAAATGGTGCACCAAAACATGTAGAAAATGTAGTTTGAGGCTCTGTAACACCAGCTTCTGTACCAGCCACTTTAGATGTATATCCAGAGATAAACAAGTAAGCCGCTTGATCTGGGTTTAATTTTGCAATTGGAGGGAAAACTCCGTAAGCATCAAACGATAAGAAGAAAATATTTTTAGGATTTTTTCCTACAGATGGAACTGCAATATTTTCGATATAATCAATTGGATAAGAAACACGTGTATTTTCTGTGATAGATGTATCTGTAAAATCAACCTCGTTAGTTCCTGGAATTAATTTACAGTTTTCTAATAAAGCTCCATCTTTGATCGCTGCAAAAATTTCTGGCTCACCTTCTGGAGATAAGTTGATAACTTTTGCGTAACAACCACCTTCAAAATTGAAAACAGTATTGTCTTCTGTCCATCCGTGCTCATCATCACCAATCAAACGTCTGTTTTTATCTGCTGATAAAGTTGTTTTTCCTGTTCCAGATAAACCAAAGAACATGGCTGTATCTCCGTTTTCACCTGAGTTAGCAGAACAGTGCATTGGTAAAGTATTTCTGAATACTGGCATGATGAAGTTTAAGGCAGAGAAAATACCCTTTTTCATTTCTCCTGTATAACCAGTTCCTCCGTTTAAAACAATTTTACGTTTAAAATTTAAGATAGAGAAATTGTGTTGTCTTGTACCATCTTCATTAGCATCTGCAACAAAAGTTGGCGCATTGATAATTGTCCATTCAGCATCACCAAAGTTTTTTAATTCTTCCTCCGTTGGACGAATAAACATGTTATAGATAAATAAATTAGCTGCAGGAGTTTCTGTAATCGCTCTAATTTTTGTTTTGTAAGCATCGTCAGCACAAGCAAAAGCATCGCGTACATAAATTTCGCGGTTGCTTAAATGCTCAACAACTTTATCATACAAAGCGTCAAATTTATCAGAATCGAAAGGAATATTGATGTTTCCATCCCACCAAACGTTATCTGCAGTAATATCATCTTTTACAATAAAACGATCTTTAGGAGAACGTCCTGTAAATTCTCCTGTCAACATATTTACTGCTCCAGAAGATGTAATTTCTCCTTGTCCTAGCTCTACCATTTTCTCCGTAAGCTCTTCAGGAGATAATTGATAGTTAATTTTGGAATTTTTTATTCCGTAAGATGCCAATTCTATGCTCATTTTTGTGATTTTTATAGTATTTTAAAATATTAAAGGTAAAAACTTTGCACAAAGTTACAATAAAAAGAAGCGTGAAAAATTTGACTTATGTCATTCACTTAAACGTTTTCGTGCATGTTTATTCGCCATATATTTGCAAGTTCTTATGCGTGCATATAAAAAAAAGCTTGTATTTAATATAAGTTTTATATTTTTGCACTAGTTTACAACAATTAAAATTAGAAAATTATGTCTGACATTACATCAAGAGTGAAAGCGATTATCGTAGATAAATTAGGAGTTGACGAAAGCGAAGTTACGCTAGAAGCAAGTTTCACTAACGATTTAGGAGCTGATTCATTAGACACAGTAGAATTAATCATGGAATTCGAAAAAGAATTTGATATCCAAATTCCAGACGATCAAGCAGAAAAAATTTCAACTGTAGGTCAAGCTGTAACATACATCGAAGACTTAAACAAGTAATAGTTCCTATTTTATGGAATTAAAAAGAGTAGTAGTAACAGGTTTAGGCGCGCTAACACCAATCGGAAATTCATACCAAGAATACTGGAATGGATTAGTGAATGGTGTAAGTGGCGCTGCGCCTATTACGCTTTTTGACGCAACTCTTTTTAAGACACAATTTGCTTGTGAGATCAAAAACTTCAATATCGAAGATCATTTTGATCGTAAAGAGGCAAGAAAAATTGACCGTTGTGCCCAATTGGGAATTATTGCAGCTAGAGAGGCAATAAAACACAGTGGAATCTTAGAAGATACAAATGTAAACAAAGAGCGTATCGGCGTTATATGGGGATCTGGTATCGGTGGAATTAAAACTTTTGAAGAAGAAGTTTCGAATTACGCGACAGGAAATGGAACACCACGTTTCAATCCTTTCTTTATCCCTAAGATGATTGCAGATATCACGCCTGGTCATATTTCAATGGAATTTGGTCTTATGGGACCTAATTATACAACTGTTTCGGCATGTGCCTCTTCAACAAATGCAATTATTGACGCTTATATGTTATTAAGACTTGGAAAAGCAGAAGCAATTGTAACAGGAGGTTCAGAAGCTGCGATTACAGCATCAAGTATTGGAGGTTTCAATGCATTACATGCGTTATCTACACGAAATGATGATCCACAAACTGCTTCAAGACCTTTCGACAAAGACCGTGACGGTTTTGTAATGGGAGAAGGAGCTGGATGTATTGTGTTAGAAGAGTACGAACATGCTATTGCGCGTGGAGCTACCATTTATGCAGAATTAGTAGGAACAGGAATGACAGCAGATGCTCACCATATTACAGCTCCACATCCCGAAGGATTAGGCGCATTAAATGTGATGAGAGAGGCTTTATTAGATGCCAATATCAGCGTAGAAGACGTGGATCATATCAATATGCACGGAACATCTACACCATTAGGTGATATTGCAGAATCTAAAGCAATTCAAAAATTATTTGGAGAACATGCTTATAATATTCAAATCAATTCAACAAAATCTATGACTGGTCACTTATTAGGTGGTGCAGGTATTATTGAAGCGATTTCGGCTATTGGAGCAATCAATAACAGTATCGTTCCACCAACAATTAATCATTTTACGGATGATGAAAATCTTGATCCGAAAATCGATTATACATTTAATAAAGCAAAAGAGAAAAATGTAGATTATGCATTGAGTAATACTTTTGGTTTCGGTGGTCACAATGCTTGTGTGATATTTAAGAAGTATAAGTAATGTCTTTCTTAAAAAAATTATTTTCTTTTAAAAATCATCGTGATGATTCAAATTCATCTGATCCTTTTTTGAAATTTTTGAAGTCGATTTTGGGTTATACTCCTCGCAATGTTGAGGTTTTTAAAGAAGCATTTACCCACAGATCTGCACAGAAAAAAGATGAAAATGGAAACAGTATAAACTTTGAAAGATTAGAGTTTTTAGGAGATGCATTACTTGGTGCTTCTGCAGCAATGCACTTATACTACAAAGCGCCCGATCAACAAGAAGGTTATTTGACAAAAATGCGCTCTAAAATTGTTTCGCGTAAGCAATTGAATGCCGTTTCCAAACAACTTGGCTTGTTAGATTATTTGGATCCAATGAACAATCACAACAATTTGGGTGAAGACGTAAATGGTGATATGTTGGAAGCTTTGGTTGGTGCAATTTATGTTGATGGAGGTATAGCTGCAGTACAAAAATTTATTCAAGTCAAAATTATTGACCCTTATGCGGATTTAGATCGTTTGGAGCACACGATTACAAGTCACAAATCGTTGATTTTGGAATGGAGTCAAAAAACGAGAAATACGATAAGATTCAATACATTTGAGGAGCAAAACGCAGAAGATTTGCAGGTTTTTGTGTCAGTAATCCGTCTCAATGATAAAGTCATCTCGAAAGGGAGAGGAACTTCTAAAAAGAAAGCCGAAGAAAGCGCAGCAAAACGCGCGTACTATTCGTTACAAAAGAAAATAGAAAAAGTTTAGAAACATGGCAGAATTACTCTTATATGATGATTGGATAGATTTTCATCTCATAGGCGTAAATTCTAGTTTTAACACTTCTACACAATTTATTTTCCATCTCAACTCTACTTTTGATACGCGTTTTGAGCGTATTCACGATTTGGATATTCGGTTAGATGAGCATACTTATTTTTTCGAAACCTATCAATGGTTAGATGAAGCAAATAAAATAGATTATCATATCATTAAAAATACTCCAAATCAATACGATTTTAAAAAAAATGAAGTAGATTTATCAAATCTTTTCAAAGAGAGCGTTATTCTTGTGCCAAATTACAAGGATTGCAACTATGTAGTAAAAATCTCTGGTTGGGAAGATGAACTACAATATCTTCAACTACCATTTGTAGAAAAAGATTTTATAAGAACGATCAAAAAAATAGATATCGATTTGATTAGCAATGCAGATCAATTGGTTTTCTAACAAAATATTGTGCATAAAAAAAGGGAAAAATTATGATTTACGATAGACAATATCTTAAAAAGACAAAAATTGTCGCGACTTTAGGGCCGGCAACCGATAGTCCAGAGATTTTATTAGAAATGATGAGAAAAGGAACAGATGTGTTCCGTATCAACTTTTCGCACGCAGACTATGCGGATGTGAAACGTAAGATTGAAACAATTCATCAATTAAATAACGATCATGGCTACAATACAGCAATTTTAGCGGATTTACAAGGACCTAAGTTGCGTATTGGAAAAATGGAACACGAAGATTTCGTAATCAATCCAGGAGAAATTTTAACATTCACCAACGAGGATGTTGTAGGAACGAAAGAAAAAGTTTTTATGACGTACAAAAAGTTTGCGCAAGATGTGCAAGTGGGAGAAAATATTTTGATTGATGACGGAAAATTAATCTTCAAAGTAATCGAGACAAACGGAACAGATACTGTAAAAGCAGAAACTATTCAAGGAGGTCCATTACGTTCTAAAAAAGGAGTTAACTTACCAAATACCAATATTTCTTTACCTGCTCTAACAGAAAAAGATAAAGAAGATGCAAAATTCGCAATCGAAAATCGTGTCGATTGGTTTGCATTATCTTTTGTACGTTCTGGACAAGATGTAAAAGATTTATCAGAATTTATCAAAGAACATGGAACAGTAAAAATTCCAATTATCTCTAAAATTGAAAAACCTGAAGCATTAGAAAATATCGATGATATTTTAGAATTTTCGGATGGATTAATGGTTGCTCGTGGAGATTTAGGAGTTGAGGTTCCGTTTGAAATCGTTCCAAAAGCGCAAAAACAATTAATTGACAAAGCGAAATTAGCGCGTAAACCAGTTATTGTTGCAACACAAATGATGGAAACTATGATTTCGAGTTTAACACCAACTCGTGCTGAGGTTTCTGATGTTGCAAATGCAGTTTTTGATGGTGCGGATGCAGTAATGTTATCTGGAGAAACTTCTGTAGGACAATATCCTGTACAAGTTATCGAGAAAATGACAAAAATTCTTCAAACTGTTGAAGATGATGATCACGTACATGTACCAGAACACAAACCAAAGATCAAAAACGAACGTTTCGTAACTGATATGGTTTGTTATAATGCAGCTAAAATGGCAGAAGATACAGGAGCGAAAGCAATTGCAACGTTGACGTATTCTGGTTATACCGCTTTCCAAATTTCTTCTCATCGTCCAAATTCATTTATTTTGGTTTTCAATCCAAGTAAACGAATCAACCGTATGTTGAATTTGTTATGGGGTGTAAAATCAATCAATTACGATCCTCGCGATACATCTACGGATCAAACGGTTACAGAGGTAAATATCTTAGCGAAAAATGAGGGTTATGTAGAATATGGTGATTATATCATCAATCTGAATGCAATGCCAGCATTTGAGAAAGGAATTACCAATACACTACGTATTTCGATGATTTAATAAAATCAATACTAATACTTTAAAGCGTTCAATTTTGAACGCTTTTTTTGTGTTTAAAAGAAAAATCATAATAGAATGTTATGATATAGTAGTTTTTAATATCTTTACGAGTTCGAATTAGAAGAATTTATGTGTATTTATAATGTGATCTTATCTGGTGGTGTTGGGAGTAGACTTTGGCCACTTTCACGAAAAAGTCATCCCAAACAATATTTACCTCTGTTTAATGGGCAATCTTTATTTGAGTTAACGATTCAACGTAACCGTCCAATTGCTGATAAATTAATGGTGATTGGGAATAAAGATAATGACCATTTAAGTCAAGAAGTACTTGATAAAATGAATGTTGAATACACAAAAATTGTAGAGGCTGTTCCACGTAATACTGCAGCGGCAATTGCATTTGCAGCTTTAGCAGTTGAGGATGATGATATTCTAATTGTGACACCATCTGATCATTTGATCGAAGATATGGAAGCTTATCAAGAAGCGATGAATAGAGCAATCGATTTAGCACAAAATGACTATATTGTAACATTTGGAGTGCATCCAACACGACCAGAAACAGGGTATGGCTATATTGAGCACAAAGGAGATAACGTACTTTCTTTCCGCGAAAAGCCCAACCATATTACGGCGCAAGATTTTATCGAGCAAGGGAATTTTTTGTGGAACAGTGGAATGTTTTGTTTCAAAGCGAGAGTTTTATTGAAAGAATTAAAGAAATTTGAAAAAGAAATTTACGAAGCGTCTAAAATAGCATGGTCTGAAAATATCAACGGAGAATTGAACGAAGAACTTTCAATGAATATTCCATCAAATAGTATCGATTATGCCGTAATGGAACGAAGCAAGAAGATAAAAGTAGTTCCAGCAAAATTTGTTTGGAATGATTTAGGTTCTTTCGAATCCTTGTATGATTATTTTGTGATGAACGGACATTATGTCGACCGTAATGGAAACATGGTGATTGGGACAGATGTTTATACTTCTTTTGTCGGTTTGCAAAACACCATTTTTGTGAATACCCCAACCGCGAATTTAATTCTACAAAAAGAATATTCACAGGAAGTAAAGAATGTTTATACACATTTAGAAAAAAGAAATTCTGAATTAATTTAAATACCTAGCACTCGATTTGAGTGCTTTTTTTATGTCATAAAAGCTTATAATTAATTCAATATAAATCCTTAAATTTGTCGCTCCAACAATAGTATTATAAAATGACAACGGGAATTACATTCGGTATATTTGACTTGCTTCATGCAGGTCATGTGATGATGCTCGAAGAAGCCAAAAGACAATGCGACTACTTAATTGTAGGGCTTAATACAGATCCTGCAAGTGTAGACCCTTCAAAAAATAGTCCTACGCAATCCATCGTAGAGCGTTATATTCAATTAGAAGGTTGTCGTTATGTCGACGAAATAATCCCATACGAAACCGAACAAGATTTGTTTGATATGTTAAGTGCTTTACCAATAAATGTTAGAATTATAGGGGAAGAATACCGAAATATCGACTTTACGGGAAAACAATATTGTTTAGATAATCATATTCAAATTTACTACAACAAGCGTACACACCGCTTCTCTAGTTCAGGATTAAGAAAAGTAGTTGCGACTTCTGAAAAGGAGAAATAATGAAAACAGTATTCATAACTGGTGTAGCTGGTTTCATAGGTTACCATTTAGCTGAAAAATTAATCGAAAAAAACATCAAAGTTGTTGGAATTGATAACATTAACGATTATTACACTGTTCAGTTAAAATATGATCGATTAAAAGAATTAGGAATCAATCAAGAATTTGCTTCAAATTTTGGGCAGAAAGTTCTTTCTTCTAAATACGAAGAAAAGATGATTTACTATCGAATGAATTTAGAAGATAAAGAGTCATTGGCTCAACTTTTTAAAGAATATTCTTTTGATGCGGTTGTTAATATGGCAGCTCAGGCTGGTGTTCGTTATAGTATCGAAAATCCTGATGCCTATGGACAGAGTAATTTAGTTGGTTTTCTAAATATTTTAGAATGTTGCCGAAATTATAACGTCAAAAAATTACTGTACGCAAGTAGTTCAAGTATTTACGGAAACTCTTCAGATGTTCCTTTTTCAACAAATCAAAACGTTGATCATCCTATTAGTTTATACGCAGCTACTAAAAAAGCAAACGAGCTAATGGCGCATGCGTATAGTCATTTATACAATTTCCAAACGATAGGTTTGCGCTTTTTCACGGTTTATGGACCTTGGGGACGACCAGATATGGCCATGTTTTTGTTTACAGATGCTATTTTGAATCATCAACCCTTAAAAGTTTTTAATCACGGTGATTTGTCACGTGATTTCACTTACATTGATGATATTATTCAAGGAATAGACAAAATACTTGAAGATAAAAATACAAATGAAAAATACCAATTATACAATATTGGGAATAGTAAACCTGTTCAATTAATGGATTTTATCAAAGAAGTTGAGCTTTCGACAGGTGAAAAAGCTATTTTAGAAATGTATCCGATGCAAGCAGGAGATGTCAATCAAACATGGGCCGATGTCCAAGAGTTGAAAGATAAATTTGGTTATCATCCTAATTATCCTGTTGACAAAGGAGTGTATAACTTTGTACAATGGTACAGAAAATATTATAATAAATGAATCAACAACATAAAATAGCAGTAATTGGCTTAGGGTACGTAGGTTTACCTTTGGCTCGATTATTTGCAACAAAATACCCTGTTGTCGGGTTTGATATTAATGAGCAACGTATTGCTGAATTAAATAATGGAGTAGATTCAACTTTAGAAGTTGAAAATAATGTTCTACAAAATGTTTTATCAACACAAAATCCTTTTATTCAAGTAGAAAATGGATTGTTTTGTTCATCAGATATAACGGATATTAAAGATGCGACAATTTATGTGGTAACCGTTCCTACGCCAGTGGACAAAAATAATCGACCAGACTTGACTCCTTTGAAAAAAGCTTCGGAAACGGTAGGTAAAGTGTTGAAAACAAATGATATTGTTATTTATGAATCTACGGTTTATCCAGGTGTTACAGAAGAAGAATGTATTCCAGTATTGGAACATTCTTCGGGATTGAAGTTTAACCAAGATTTTTATGCGGGATATTCACCAGAGCGAATTAATCCAGGCGATAAAAAACACACGGTTGAGAAAATTTTAAAAGTAACATCAGGTTCAACGCCAGAAATTGGAAAAATTGTTGACGATTTATATCAATCAGTAATTGTTGCTGGGACGCATTTAGCACCGACAATCAAGGTTGCAGAAGCATCGAAAGTCATCGAAAATTCGCAACGTGATATCAATATTGCGTTTATTAACGAATTATCGAAGATTTTTTCGCTAATGGATATTGATACCAATGACGTATTAGAAGCTGCTGGAACAAAATGGAATTTTTTACCATTCAAACCAGGACTTGTTGGCGGACATTGTATCGGTGTTGATCCATTTTATTTGGCTCAAAAAGCACAAGAAATTGGTTATTATTCTGAATTAATTTTAGCAGCAAGACGATTAAATGATTCTATGGGAGCCTTTGTAGCTTCTCAGGTTGTTAAATTGTTAATTCACAACGATATCAAAGTAAAAGGCGCAAAAATTCTCAATTTAGGAATTACCTTTAAAGAAAATTGCCCTGATATTCGAAATTCAAAAGCAATTGATGTGATTCATGCTTTAGAAGAATATGGAATAGAGGTGACAACGTTAGATCCTTGGGCTAACCCAGATGAGGTAAACCATGAATACGGAATAACTTTTTGTAATACATGGGATCAGGTTTTCCAGTTCACCAATTCACAAGTTCGCCAATTCGACGCCATCATTCTAACAGTATCACACGACGAATTTTTAAATCTTCAGTTAACTGATTATTTAAAAGAAAACGGAGTGATTTATGATGTAAAAGGGGCTTTGCCTAAAGAAGAAGTTGATAAACGACTATAAAATACTATGAAAACTATTTTAATTACAGGTGGGGCTGGATTTATCGGATCTCACGTTGTAAGAGAATTTGTCTTAAACTATCCTGAAACAAAAATCATCAACCTTGATGCGTTGACGTATGCAGGAAATTTAGAAAATTTAAAAGATATTCAAAATCACCGTAATTATACATTTGTAAAGGCAGATATTACGGATGCAAAACATATTTTAGAGATTTTTGAACAGTATCAACCAGATGGAGTCATCCATTTAGCTGCCGAATCTCACGTAGATCGTTCGATTACAAATCCGTTAGATTTTGTGATGACGAATGTGATTGGAACAGTGAATTTGTTGAATGCTGCAAAAACAATTTGGAACAATAATTTCGAAGGAAAACGTTTTCACCATGTTTCGACAGATGAGGTTTTTGGCGCTTTGGGTGATGAAGGATTTTTTACGGAAGAAACTTCTTATGATCCTCATTCGCCCTATTCGGCTTCAAAAGCATCTTCAGATCATTTTGTAAGAGCTTATCATGATACATACGATTTACCAATTGTGATGACGAATTGCTCAAACAATTATGGTCCAAATCATTTTCCAGAAAAATTAATTCCGTTGTGTATTCATAATATTTTGAATGGAAATCCACTTCCAATTTATGGAGATGGAAAATATACGCGCGATTGGTTATTTGTAATCGATCATGCTAAGGCGATTGATTTAGTTTTCCACGAAGGAAAAAATGGAGATTCTTACAATGTAGGAGGTTTCAACGAATGGAAAAACATCGATTTGGTAAAAGAATTGTGTAAACAAATGGACGAAAAATTGGGTAAAGAAGCTGGTACTTCAGAACAATTAATCACCTTTGTAAAAGATCGTCCCGGTCACGATTTACGTTACGCGATTGATGCAACAAAAATCAACGAAGAATTAGGCTGGAAACCAAGTGTGACCTTTGAACAAGGTTTGAGTCTAACAATTGATTGGTTTTTATCAAACAAAGAATGGCTAGACAATGTGACGTCTGGAGATTACCAAAATTATTACGAAAAACAGTATAATTAATAGTTAATAAGGTTAAGAAAGTTAAGAAAGTTAAGAAAGTTAAGAAAGTTAAGAAAGTTAAGAAAGTTAAGAAAGTTAAGAAAGTTAGTTCTCCCCATTTCTCTATTTTCTCATTTCAACTTAAGCCTTTTTTACCACCACACATATAAAACTTTAAAAAATATGGCTAGTCATAAAGAATTAAAAGTTTGGCAAGAATCTATGGATTTAGTCGTCTGTATTTATGAAACTGTAAAAATTTTCCCTAAAGAAGAACTTTACGGATTGACAAGTCAAATGAAGCGTAGTGCTTTATCTATTCCAAGTAATATTGCAGAAGGGGCTGGTCGACAAAGTCAAGCTGAGTTTATACGTTTTCTTTATATTGCGCTAGGTTCAGTAAGTGAACTTGAAACGCAATTGGAAATAGCTTTTCGATTAGGATATATTGGTAATTTAATACAATTTCAAAAGAGTATAAATTATATAAAAAGTATGCTTTCTAAATTGATTAAATCATTGAGAATAGATTAACCTTTTTATATCTATCTAACCTTATCAACTTTATTAACATTATAAAACAATATTGACAATTAAATGAAAGCAACAGAAACAAAATTAAAAGGTTGTTTTATTTTAGAACCGACAGTTTTTGAAGATTCGAGAGGTTATTTCTTTGAGTCGTATAACGAAAATAAAATAGAAGAAATTTTAGGGTATAAACCAACTTTTGTACAAGATAATCAGTCTAAATCTTCTTACGGTGTAGTTCGTGGATTACATATGCAAGCAGGTGAGCATGCACAAGCAAAATTGGTTCGTGTGGTAGAAGGTGCTGTAATTGATGTTGCAGTTGATGTTCGTCCAGGTTCTGAAACCTATGGTCAATCAGTTGCAGTAGAATTATCTGCAGAAAACAAAAAACAATTGTTTATTCCGAGAGGATTTTTACATGGCTTTTCTGTAATATCTGATTCAGCTACATTTTTCTATAAATGTGACAATGGGTATAATAAAGAGTCAGAAGATGGCGTTAACCCTTTAGACAGCGAACTGAATATAGATTGGCAAATTCCAACAGATAAAATGATAATTTCTGAAAAAGATCAAGAAGCACAGTCGTTTGAGGAATTTAAAGTTAAGGGGTTAACAAGTGAACAAGTGAAGAAGTGAAGGAGTGAAAAAGTGAAGAGGTGAACAAGTGAAAGAGTTAACAAGTGAAAAAGTGAAGGAGTTTACATGATCACACGTTTACAAGTTAACAAGTTCACAATTTGACAAGTGAAGAAGTGAAGGAGTGAAGGAGTTAACAAGTGAAGGAGTGAAGGAGTTAACAAGTGAAGAAGTTAACAAGTGAAGGAGTTAACAAGTGAAGGAGTGAAGAAGTGAAGAAGTTAACAAGTGAAGGAGTGAAGGAGTTAACAAGTTTACACGTTCACACGTTCACAAGTTTACATGATCACACGTTAACAAAATCACATAAAATACAATAGATGAAGAGCCATAAGGATTTATTAGTATATCAGAAATCATTAGATCTGGTCACAAATATTTATTCTATTACAGATTGCTTCCCAAAAGAAGAGCAATTTGGTTTGACAAACCAATTAAGAAGAGCATCAGTATCTGTCCCTTCTAATATTGCGGAAGGAGCTGGAAGAAAAAGTAAAAAAGAATTTATTCATTTTTTGTACATCGCTTTAGGCTCATTGAATGAAATTGAAACACAATTAGAAATATCTAAAAGATTAAATTATATAAGTAATTTAGATGATTTTGATACACAATTTTTACACATCAAAAGAATGCTCTTAAAATTAATCGAATCTTTGAAAAGGGATATTGAAGAAGGTTAACAAGTGAAAAAGTGAAAAAGTGAAGAAGTTAACAAGTGAAGGAGTTAACAAGTGAAGGAGTGAAGAAGTGAAAAAGTGAAAAAGTGAAGGAGTTAACAAGTGAAGAAGTGAACAAGTGAAGGAGTGAAAAAGTTAACAAGTGAAGAGGTTAACAAGTGAAGAAGTGAAAAAGTGAAGAAGTGAAGGAGTTAACAAGTGAAGAAGTTAACAAGTGAAGGAGTTTACATGATCACACGTTTACACGTTTACAAGTTCACAATTTGACAAGTGAAGGAGTGAACAAGTGAAGGAGTTACAAGTTCACAAGTTCACACGTTTACACGTTTACACGTTCACCCTTTAACCATCTAACCGTTTTAACAACATAAAAAAAAACATGAAAGGAATAATATTAGCCGGAGGATCAGGAACGCGTTTACATCCTTTAACGTTGGCGGTTTCTAAACAATTAATGCCGGTGTATGACAAACCAATGATTTATTATCCATTATCAACGTTGATGTTGGCTGGAATTAATGAAATATTAATTATTTCTACACCACACGATTTACCTCATTTTGAGAAGTTATTAGGAGATGGGTCACAGATTGGATGTAAATTTTCATATAAAGAACAACCAAGTCCTGATGGTTTGGCACAAGCTTTTATTTTAGGAGAAGAGTTTATTGGAGATGATAAAGTAGCATTGATATTAGGTGATAATATTTTCTATGCTTCAGGTATGTCTAAATTGTTACAAGATTCTGCAGATCCAGATGGTGGTGTAGTTTTTGCGTATCAAGTTTCTGATCCAGAACGTTACGGAGTTGTTGAGTTCAACGAAAATAACGAAGTGGTTTCAATCGAAGAAAAACCTACGCAGCCCAAATCCAATTATGCCGTACCAGGTTTGTATTTTTACGACAATTCAGTGGTAGAAATTGCCAAAAATATCAAACCTTCTCCTCGTGGAGAATTAGAAATAACAGATATTAACGCTGAATATTTAAGACGAGGAAAATTAAAAGTTGGTGTTTTTAATAGAGGAACTGCTTGGTTAGATACAGGAACGATTAATTCATTGATGCAAGCTGGTCAATTTGTTCAAGTGATCGAAGAACGTCAAGGAATGAAAATTGGTGCGATAGAAGAAGTAGCTTATCGTATGGGTTACATCAACAAAGAGCAATTAACAAAAATTGCAGAACCATTACAAAAAAGTGGTTATGGGGAGTATTTAATGAAGATCAACAAATAAACTATTACTATAAAATGGAACATGATATTAGACCATGGGGAGAATATTGGGTATTAGAAGATAGCGATACGCATAAAGTAAAAAGAATTCAAGTAAATCCGGGCGGAAGATTGTCTTTACAATATCATTTTAAAAGAGGTGAAGTTTGGACAATAGTTTCGGGTATTGGTACAATTACAATTAACGATGATATAAAAGACTATAAAGCAGGAGAAGTTGCTCAAATTCCACAAGGAGCTCATCATCGTATTGAGAATAAAACAAATGAACCTGTTGTATTTGTAGAAGTGCAATATGGAACTTATTTTGGAGAAGATGATATTGTAAGAATTGAAGACGACTACAATCGCGCATGAAAATTATCAATGTAATTTTAACAGGAGGTGTTGGTAGTCGACTTTGGCCATTGTCTAGGAAAGATAAACCGAAGCAGTATATTGACTTATTTGAAGGTAAATCTTTATTTCAACAAACAATAATTCGAAACAAAGATATTTGCGACGAGCTTATTGTAGTAGGTAACGTTGATAATTATCATTTATCAAGAAAATCATTAAATGACTTAGGAATTGAGAAATTTCATGAAGTAATAGAGGCTACTCCAAGAAACACTGCTGCTGCGATTGCTTTTTCAGCTTTCAAAGCTCAACCTGAAGATATATTATTGGTTTCACCTTCTGATCATTTAATAGAAGATGCTGATATATATAGGACAGCAATTGAGGAAGCGATTGAACTTGCAAAAAAAGGAAGTATTGTAACTTTTGGATTACAACCTACAAAACCAGAAACGGGTTATGGATATATTCAAATTAAAAATGGTGACGTTTTAGGTTTTAGAGAAAAACCTAACTTAGATACGGCTCAAGAATTTCTAAAATCAGGTGATTTTTATTGGAATTCAGGAATGTTTTGTTTTCAAGCAAAGACATTCTTGAACGAATTAAAAATACACGAACCGGAAGTTTATGAAAGTGCATTAAAGGCATTTGAATTATCTGTTGAAAACAGATTGCCTTTAGAAGAAAGCTTATTAATACCTTCTATTTCTGTTGATTATGCTGTAATGGAGAAAACAGAAAAACTACAGGCGGTAATAGGTAGATTCAAATGGTCTGATATGGGATCTTTTGAGTCTATTTATGACTATTTGTTATCAAAAAAACATCCAATTGACAAACATGGTAACATGGTCATTGGTTCTAAATTACATACAGAATTTTTAGGACTAAAAAAATGTATTTTGGTTATTACTAATGATGCTATATTAGTACTTAAAAAAGAAAAGGCTCAGGATGTAAAGAAGATTTACGAAAATTTAAACAATAAAAATATAGATTTACAATAAAATGTTTAAAGATAAAATATTATTAATTACTGGAGGAACAGGATCTTTTGGTAATGCCATGTTAAAAGGCTTTTTAGATTCAGATCTTAAGGAAATTCGCATTTTTTCTCGTGATGAGAAAAAACAAGAAGATATGCGAATTGAATATAAAAATGATAAACTAAATTTTGTCATTGGTGACATTCGCAATTTTAATGATGTGAATCATGCGATGTTAGGTGTTGATTTTGTTTTTCACGCAGCAGCATTAAAACAGGTGCCTTCTTGTGAGTTTTATCCGATGCAAGCAGTCCAAACAAATATTGAAGGGGCGGAAAATGTACTTGAGGCAGCTGCTTTGAATAAAGTTTCTCGCGTAGTTGTCTTAAGTACAGATAAAGCAGTTTATCCTATCAACGCAATGGGGATTTCTAAAGCGATGATGGAGAAATTAGCGGTAGCAAAAGCTAGAGATCAACGTGTTCAGAGCAATGAAGGAATTATAACAGCGACGCGTTATGGGAATGTAATGTGTTCCAGAGGATCTATTATTCCATTATTTATTAATCAGATTAAGAACGGATTACCTTTGACAATTACAAATCCTAATATGACGCGTTTTATGATGTCATTAGATGACTCAGTTGATTTAGTTATGTTTGCTTTCTTAAATGGTAATCCCGGCGATATTTTTGTTCAGAAATCACCTGGAGCTACAATTGAGGCTTTAGCTCAAGCTCTGAAAGAATTGTTTAATGCAGATAATGAGATTAAAATCATAGGTGAGCGCCATGCAGAAAAAATGTATGAAACCTTGTGCTCTAAAGAAGAAATGGCTAAAGCTGAAGATTTAGGAAGTTTTTACAGAGTACCAGCCGACTTTAGAGATTTGAACTATACAAAGTATGTACAGCAAGATGGTCCTAAATTAACAATTGAAGAATATAACTCGGATAATACAAATCGTTTAGATGTTGGACAGTTGAAAGAATTATTGTTGACTCTAGATTATGTTCAAGAGGAATTAGCTAATTACAAAAAATAATATTATGTTATCTTTAGTAAAAACATTAATACCATCACGCGAAAAATTAATGCCTGAATTAGAAAAGGTATTATATAGTGGATATGTAGCTCAAGGTGAAATTGTAGAAGATTTTGAACGAGCTTTCGAAAAATATATCGGTTCAGGGCATACTTTATCTCTAAACTCAGGAACTGCGGCATTACATATAGCTTTAATTTTGGCTGGAGTGAAAGAGGGAGACGAAGTGATATCTACGCCATTAACAGCAGAACCTACAAATGTTGCTATTAAAATGGTTGGCGCAACAATTCGTTGGGCAGATATTGATCCTAACACTGGAGGAATCTGTCCAGAATCGATAGAAGCCAACATTAATGATAAGACTAAAGCTATTATTTTTGTTGACTATGCAGGAATTCCTAGTGATATAAAAGGAATTAAAGAAGTTGCTGGAAAATATAATTTACCGGTTATTGAAGATGCTGCACATGCATTAGGTGCTAAGTTTGAAGGAATGAAGACGGGAAATCATTTTCCATTCACAGTTTATTCTTTTCAAGCAATTAAGCACTTAACAACCATTGATGGAGGTGCTTTACAAATTCAAGATGAAGAACTATACAAGAAAGCTAAAAAAATACGATGGTTTGGTCTTGATAAAGGGGTTTCTAGATTAGAAAATGATATTACTTTTCAAGGCTATAAATACCATATGAATAATGTCAACGCTTGTGTTGGTTTGGTGCAATTAAAAGAAATTGACAGTATTGTTGATGCTTATATTACCAATGGGAAATATTTAGATGAACATCTTCAGGGAATTAAAGGAGTAGAGCTGCTAAATTATTATCCAAACTCAGAGCCTTCATATTGGTTATATACACTAAAAGTAGAAAATAGAGAACGTCTAATCAAGAAATTTGAAGAAAATGGAATTATGGCTTCTGAACTTCATAAGCGTAATGATTTGCATACTTTCTTGAATGATCATCCAACAGAATTACCAAACCTAAACGAGTTTTATGCAAAAATGTTGCATTTACCTTGTGGTTGGTGGGTAACGAAAGAAGATTGCGATAAAATGATTACTATTTTAAAAGAAGGTTGGTAATGATTCCTATATTTAAACCCTTTATGCCTCAGGGAATTGAATCCGAATTGATGAATATTCTTAATTCTGGACAATTAGCTTATGGTAAATACGGAAGAGAGTTTGAAGGGAAATTAGCATCATTTATTGGTAATGATAATGTTGTAACTGTTGCGACCTATAATCAAGCGTTACTTATGGTTTTGTCTATATTGGATTTAAAACCGGGTGATGAAATTATAGCAAGTCCAGTAAGTTGTCTGGCGAGTAATCAACCTTTTGCAATAAAAGGATTATCCGTAAAATGGATTGATGTCGATCCAACTACAAGTACGATGGATATTTCTAAATTGAGAAGAATGATTACAACAAAGACGAAAGCTATTTTCAATAATATTTTTTGTGGATTTGCAGGAGATTTAGATGAGGTTTACAAAATAGGAAAAGAATTTGGTTTACCTGTTATTGATGATTGTATTGAAGGTTTTGGAACTCAATACAAAGGAAATTATACTGGAAATACAGGAGCAGATATTACCGTTTTTTCTTTTCAAACAGTTCGTTTACCGAATACAGTTGATGGAGGTGCTTTAGTTTTTAAAGATAAAAATCTTTACAATAAAGCTAAATTAATTCGTGATTATGGTATTGATAGAACTAATTTCAGATTACCTAATGGCGAAATTAATCCTGATTGTGATATAACATTAGAAGGATATGGTGCTACGATGTCCGAAATTAACTCATATATCGGAGCTCAACAAATGGATCAATTGTCAAATCTATTCTCAATTCAACAAGAAAACGCAGAAAAGTGGAATACTTTTTTTGATGATAGAACTGATGTAAATCCAATATCAATTTTAAAAGATTGCACCCCGAATTTTTGGGTTTATGGTGTATTAGCAGAGAATAAACTAGACTTCATTCAATTAATGAAAGATTCTGGTTATTATGCAACAGGGGTACATGTTAATAATAATATTTACTCTGTTTTTGGAAATAAAGTTGATTTGCCAGGAGTAAACGAGTTTATGAAAAAATTTGTTGCCATTCCTTCTGGATGGTGGTTTCAAAAATAGAAAAATGAATATTACGACTTTACTTATTAAAGATTCAGAAGTTTCGCAAGAGCAATTAGAAGAAATTTCTCTTTTCAAATCAATTCGTTGGAAATATTCTTTAAATCAACAATTGGAATGGATGTCATTAAATCTTCACCCTAGCGATGAACATTTATTAGTGTATTTAGATGAAATATTAATTGCTTATACAAACTTTGTTAATGTTGAGGTTGTAATTAATGATTCGGCAATTCCGTTTATGGGGATAGGGAATGTTTGTACACTTGAATCAGGAAAAGGATATGGAGATATCTTGATGAAAGCTGTTAATAAATTAATTACTCAACATAATTGGAATGCAATTTTACTTTGTCAAGATAACCTAGTTCCTTATTATGAAAAATATGATTGGATATTAGTAGAAGCATACAAAATAATTCCTCAAACTAGGGAAAATATTCTAATTTTTAATTTTGAAAACAAAATATCTAAGTTAGAATTATCAAACTATAAATTTTAAAAAAAATATGAACAATACAAATATAATACATGATTCAGCCTATATTCATCCAAATGTAATATTAGGTGATTATAATAGAATTGGAGCTAATGTAAAAATTGAAATATTGGGGAGCAATCCTAACGCTAAGGCTATTATTGGAGATAACAACATTATTAATGATAACACAAGAATATTTATCCATGGAGATTTAACGGTTGGAGATTGGAACGTTTTTCATAATGACATGTTGATTATGGCTGAAGATTACATCCATATTGGTCATAATGGTTGGTTTGGTCAGAATACTATATTAGATGGTGCTGGTGGATTAGAAATAGGAAATGGTGTTCGTGTGGGAATGTATTCTCAAATTTGGACACATGTTGCAAGTGGAGAACAGATAGAAGGTTGTACATTATTTGCAAAAAGAGCAACAATTATACATGATGATGTATGGTTGGTAGGAAGTTGTGTTGTGGGTTCAGGAATTACAATGGGAAGAAGAAGTACTGCTTTAATTAATTCTGTTATTACAAAAGATACGGTTGAAGATGGCGCTTATGCTGGAAGCCCTGCTAAACATATGGAAAAAGCACAGTTTTATCTTCCAAAAACAATAAATGAAAAGTTTGAAATGCTTTCCAATTGGATTAACGAATTTGTTTCGATGAATCCTCAGTTTAATTCTCATATAGAGAATGATGAAATTATTTTGTCAGGAGATAACGAAAAAGTAGTTTTTTCAAAAACTTCAAATAATGGAACAAAAGGAAAATTCTATTTGGGAGATAAAACATTTAATAAAACTAATTCTACATTAGAAAGATTGGTTTATAAATTTTTATACAATAACAAAGCAAGGTTTTTACCGGTGTAAATTCATAACATTGAATATATTAGCTAAAAATATTTTTTCTAATTATATAGGGAAAATTTGGTCATTTATTTCCATTTATTTATTCATTCCTCAATATGTGAAGATATTGGGAATTGAGAGTTATGGAATAATTAATTTTTATACAGTGCTTTTGTCAATCATGCTTATTGCAGATTCTGGACTATCAGCATCACTAAGTAGAGAAATGGCAAGATCTAATGACTTAAATTACAAGAGAAATCTTTTAAAAACTATTGAGAAGCTATACTATATAATAAGTTTTATTATTTTTTGTGTAATATTCTTCTCATCTCAAATTATTGTAGATAATTGGCTAAATGTTGGGAATAATTTAAATATTAATTCATTATATTTTAGTGTTAAACTGATGGGTGGGTCAATTGCTCTTCAAATGATGTTTATCATGTATACGAGTGGATTAATGGGGCTACAGAAGCAAGTAAAAGCTAATAACATCCAAATATTATTGAGTATTTTTAGGTCAGGTTTGGTGTTAATACCGCTATATTATTCTCCAAATATTGAAATTTATTTTATTTGGCAGTTAATAACTACATTATTATTTACACTAATCATAAGATTTAATCTTTGGAAAGTCTTAAAATCGAATGTAAAAGCCGTGTTTAGTCTTGATTTATTAAAAAATGTGTATAAGTTTGCTTTAGGAATGCTTATTATGGCTCTTATCGCAGGCCTTAATACACAAATTGATAAACTATTTGTAAGTAAATTACTTAGTATTAAAGATTTTGGATATTATTCTTTAGCAGGCGTAATTGGACAAACTGCTACTATTCTTATTTTACCGATAGCAGTAGCTATTTTACCAAAAATGACAATTTATGCAGAACAAAAAGATATAGATAAACAGATAGAAAACTACCATAAATATTCTTTTATTATAGCTACACTTGTAAGTATTCTTACAGGAATATTAATAGTCTTTGCGAAAACGTATATTTTTATATGGACTAAAAATATAGAAACTACAGAGGCTATTGTTAATGTATCTAGAGTCTTATTGTTAGGGGGAGCTTTTTTAGCACTACAATATATGCCGTACCATTTAGCTATTGCACATGGTCATACAAAAACAAATATAAGATTAGGTGTTGTTATGATTTTGATAATTTCACCTCTTTTGTATTTTTCTATAAAATTATATGGCTTAATAGGTGCAACCTATGCCTGGTTATTTATTAATTTTGTTGCTTTTTTTTACTTGGGTTACTTTTTAACTCAAAGGTTCTTACCAAATCATTTTACTAAATGGTTTTTTAAAGATACTTTATTACCAATTTTTATCTCATTAACTATTTTAATATCATTTGCTTTTTTATGTCCGAACTATGAAAACTGGAATATTTTGCATAATGTGTTAGCAAGTATAATTTTGTCAGTGATTATACTATCTATAAATAGTTTGTTTTTTTATAAAAAATATTTACAAAAAATATGAAAAATATACTTCTTTCTGTAATTATACCAACAAAAGATCGATATACGACATTAATTCCAGTACTTAAATCTTTTTTAAGATACGTAGATTCAGATGAGATTGAATTTATTATTCAAGATAATTCTGAAAATAGAGAAGACTTAGGAGATTTACTTTTAGATAAAAGAGTTGTTTATCATCATATATCCACTCCAATGTCTATAAAGGATAATACAATTGAGGCAATACTTAAAATTAAGGGAGAGTATACAATTTTTATTGGTGATGATGATTTATTATCTCCTTTTATACTAAATATTGTTAAAATAATGAAAGATAAAAATATGAATTGTTTAATCTACAATGCTGCTTATTATTGGTGGGATAGTGTAGATTTTGTGAACGAAACATATTATCATAAGAAAAAAGCTTTTTGGGAACCTACAAATATAAATTTAAATTTTGTGAAAATGAACTCCGAAAAAGAGCTTGATAATGTATTGATAAATGGAGCAGGCGGAATGTTAAATTTAGCACGTTATTACCATGGAATTATTAAAACATCACTGTTACATAAAATTAAAAAAGAGACTGGTTATTTTCTTAATGGCTCTAGTCCAGACATGGGATTTGCCGCAAGTCTTAATCTTATAATAAAAGATTATTTTTTTATAAACTTTCCAATTAGTACATATGGGGCTTCCAAAAATAGTGGAGGAGGGTGGACTGCATCTAAAAAGCATTTTGGAAAAATAGAAGAACAAAAACACCTTCCAAAAAATATTAAAGATTTATGGGATAATAAAATACCTTATATTTGGTCAGAGACTTCAATTTATGGACAAACGATGTATGAGATTTTATCTAAGTTTAAAGTAAATAAAAAAATTAATTATAGTGCGTTATATGCAACAATGTTAGCATTTGAACCATATTTGTTTTCATATATAAAACCTAAGTTATTTAATCATTTACTGAATAATCCTCTTACCTTGATTTCTGTAGCTAAATATTATGCTAAAAGAAAGTTGGGTAGTTTCAAAAGAGATCAAAAATATAAAAATGAAAAAATGGAGTACAAAGTTAGTATCTTAGACAATGTGGATTCTGTTATGAGTTATATGAAAAATAATATTAAATTTTAATTTAATGATAATTGCAGCAGAATTACAAATGCAAGGGAATAAACATGTAGGGGTAAACTCAAGTGTTTTAAATATTTTATCAAACACTTTTGATTCAGATATTTACATGGTAAGTGATAAGTTTCATAAGGAATGTTTGATGGACTTATATGATTTTGAAAAGCTATCTTGGGGTACATTTGAATATACTGGAGATAAAGAATTAAAAAAAAAATATATACCATTTAAATTAATTAGAGAGGTTGTACTAGCACTTAGACTTTTTTTTAAAGCAAAAAAGAACAAAGCAGAATTTATTTTCTTTTTTTCATCTTATCCTTTTACACAAGTTTTTTTGAATTGTTTTGCTGCTTTATTTAATCAAAAAATAATTTTATGTCAACATGGTGATTTAGGGGTTTTAAGTATACAAAAACCTAGTGTTTTAACAAAAATATTTGGTGATATTCAAAAGTTTTTCTATAAGTATAGATCGAAAAATTCGATTATTCTATTTTATGGGGAATCTATAAAGAAAGTTTTCTTTGAAAAGTTTCCATTGTATAATAATGATAATATTATTTCTATTGATCATCCATATAATTATGATTTAGAGAATCATAAGAGAAACAAATTAATTAATAAAAAAATTGTTTTTTCAGCATTAGGTACAGGATTAATTAATAAAAATTCTCATAAAATTTTTAGTTTAGCTCATTATTTTAAAAATGAAATTTTAAATAATAAAATCTTATTTAGACATGTGGGTAATATGTCTAAAGATGTTCAAAGCTACAATAATAATTTAGTAGATTTATATAATGAAGGTTTTGTGGATAGAACAGTTTTTGAAAATGAGATTTTAAAAGCAGATTTTTTTCTTTATTTTTTTGAACAGAATAGTCTTTATGACTTATGTCCAAGTGGTACTTTTTTTGATGCAATAAAATATGAAAGACCTATAATAGCTTTAGAAAATCCATTTTTTAGATATTACTTTGAAAAATTAGGTGACATAGGCTGGTTATTTAATAACCTTGAGGAAATGGAAAAATTTATAAAAGATAATCTTTTAGAAAATGAAGATTTAAACAAATTTATTTTACCAATAAAAGAACAACTAGCTTTGAGTAAACATAAACTTTCAATTGAAGAGATAGAAAGAGATTTTGTAAATCAAATAAGCAGATTATGTTAACATATTCAAGTTCAAAAAAGCCTATTTATATTATTCTTTTACTATTTATATTTTGTAGTATAGGTAGCTTTATTTATTCTCTTGTAACTTCAACTTATAATGGAGATTTTTTAGGTGTTTCAGTAAAAATATCTTTTTTGGAACTTTTTTTCAATTTGACATGTAATATTATTCCATATTTATTATTATGGATAATTTATAAAAAATCAAAAAATATTAATGAGAAGAGAAGAGCGAAGATACCATTAACTTTCTTTGGAAGATTTTTAATTGCTTTAATTTTTTGGAATATATTAGTAACAATTTTGTTTGGTGTAGGAGTTCTTGCAGCACCACCTTATGAAGCTCCATCTGGAATAAAAGTTGTAATTCAAGTAATGAATAGATTTAACTATGCATATGGAGTATTTATTTATTTACTTATTTGTCCTAAAAAAGACAAATTACAAATTGTATTGATTATTTTATTATTGTTGTTAGCATATCTTAGGGCAGGACTCGGTATTTTTTTGTATTTAGCAATGATTTATTTAGTCAAACATTACGATTTTGTAAAGAATATGGTTAAAAAACGTATTGTTCTATTAAGTGTTATTCTTATAAGCTTTCCTTTATTAGTTAATAGTTTGTATGCACTAAGAGCTGAACTTAGAAATCAAAAAGTAGAAGAAGAAGTTGAAAATCCTTTATCTGGCGTGTTAATGGGAAGAATGTCAAGTTTTTCTGACTCTGCATTTATTCTACAAAACTGGAATAGTTTTGAAAATAAAGTGGTTCATATGGATAACTTTTATTTTCAACTTCAATGTTTAGGAGGAGTAGTAAGTATGGACTTTATGCCTCAAATAAGACCAGAACGTTTATTGTTTCTTTATTATTATTATGATTTAGAAGATAATGTTGCTTATATGGCAGGAACAAATGGTAATTTATATATGTCATTTATGAAATCTCCTCTAGTTTTTGTAATGAACTTATTAAACATTATTCTTTTTATTTATTTGACTTTTAAATGTTTTCGTAAAATTGATTTTAAATATAATAATGAACTCGCATTTATACTATTAATATATGTTATAACGAGTGGAGTAGCCAATGAATTTGCGTTTTTGTTGTTTTCTATTTTTGTTTACTATTTGTTATTTAAATTTATAAACTCTTTCAGATAATATGAAAATTGCTATTATTTTACCCGCATTAGTTAATCAAGGACCAGTAACAGTCGCAAAAGATATTGTGTGTGGGATTTTAGAAAAGAATCCAGAAATTGAATTTACTGTGTTTTATTTTGATAAAAAAACAGAAATTGAGTTTCCGTGTAAATGTATAAATATTAGTTTATGGGAGAAAATTGATTTTTCAAGCTTTGATGTTATTCATAGTCATATGTTACGCCCAGATTTTTTTGTTTGGTGGAATCGTAAAAAGATGAAAAATACTTTTAAAGTAACAACTTTGCACCAAAATATTGTAGCAAATTTAACTGCATCATACAATAGAGTAATAGCCAATGTTTTTAATTTTATTTGGCTTAAATTTCTTAATACCTTTGATAAGGTTGTGACTTTATCTGGAGTAATGACTCAGATGTATATTCATAAAATAGAAAAATCAAAATTATTAACAATTTATAATGGTAGACAGTTTGTATTGAATGATTCAAAATCTATTGAATCAGAAGATGATTTATTACTTAAAAAATTAAAAGATAAATATACAATTATTGGAGTTGTAGCCCTATTGACTAAAAGGAAAGGAGTACATCAGTTAATAAATGCATTGGTTGACTTGCCTAATTATGCTTTAGTTATCATAGGAAATGGTATAGAAGAAGAAACACTCATTAATAAATCAAAAGAATTAGGGGTTTTTGATAGGTGCTATTTTGCTGGTTATAAGAAGAATGGGAAAGATTATATGCCTTATTTTGATATTTTTGCAATGACTTCTTATTCTGAAGGTTTTCCACTTTCCGTTTTAGAAGTTTCACAATTTAAAAAATCAGTTGTATGTTCCAAAATCCCTTTATTTAGAGAAATTTTTGACGAAAATGATGTATCCTTTTTTGAATTAGATAATATTGAGTCATTAAGAAAAGCTATTTTAAATGCAGAAGAAAATAAGGAATTTCTTTCGTCTAATTTATACAATAAGGTGAATACAAAGTATTCTTATGACGCTATGATTAATAATTATTTGAATCTTTATAAATCAAATATTTCTAATAAAAAGTAAGTTTTATGATAACAGGAACTATTGTTTTATATAACAACAAAAAAAATATTTTACTAGAAGCAATTAATAGTTTCTTGAATTGTGAAATTGTAAATAAGCTTTATTTAATAGATAATTCTCCAACAGATAATTTAAAAGATATTTCTGTGGATGAAAGGGTTGAGTATATACATAATCCATCAAATCCAGGATTTGGTGCAGCACATAATATTGCAATTGAAAAAGCTTTACAGTCAGGTTCTAAGTACCATGTAGTTTTGAATCCCGATGTATATTTTGATAGTAATGTTATTTTCGAATTAGAAAAATATATGGATGATAATTTAAGTATTGGTAACATTATGCCAAAGGTTTTGTATCCAGATAACTCTATTCAATATTTATGTAAACTTTTACCTACACCTTATGATTGGATTGGTAGAAGATTCAATCCATTTAAAGCAATGGTAGAGAAGCGTAATAAGTTATTTGAATTACGATTCACAAATTATGATAAGATTATGGAGGTTCCTTATTTATCAGGTTGCTTTATGTTTTTAAGATTATCTTCTATTAAAGATGTAGGCATGTTTGATGAAGGAATCTTTATGTATGGCGAGGAAACGGATTTATGTAGAAGATTAATAGATGGAGGCTACAAGACCGTATTCTATCCAAATGTTCAAATTTATCATCATTTTGAAAAAGGGTCACATAAGTCTTGGAGATTAACTAAAATAGGTATGCAATCTGCTATTTATTATTTTAATAAATGGGGGTGGTTTTTTGATAGAAGAAGAAGAAAAATTAATAATGAAACGATAAAAAAATTAAGATGAAAGTTTCTATTATCGGTTCAACCGGATTTATAGGAAAAAACCTTGTGAGTTTTCTACAAAATAATGATTTAGTAAATGGAATTTCATTAAGAGATCTTAACTGGAAAAATACAATTAGTAATCAAGATGTTTTAATAAATCTTGTGGGAAAAGCGCATGATCATAAAGGGACGGCTACGCAATCGGATTTTTATTATGCCAACCTTGATTTAGCAAAAGAAGTCTTCAATGAATTTGTAAAATCTGATTCAAAATTGCTAATTCATATCAGTTCGCTTGCAGCAATTGAAGAGTTTGAGAGTACAGAAGTATTGGTTGAAGATTATAATCCAAACCCGCAAACTTTCTATGGTAAATCTAAGCGAGCAGCAGAAGTGTGGCTTTTGGAACAAAATTTACCTACCAATAAAAAAATAATTATTCTGAGACCTCCAATGGTTCATGGCGCCGGTGATAAAGGTAATCTTGGGTTATTGCATAAGCTTATTTCTAAAGGAATACCTTACCCATTAGCGTCTTTCGATAACCAAAGGTCTTTTATCTCTATTGATAATTTCTCCTTTTTTATTAAAGAAATTATTGAAAAGCAGGATTTATTACAGTCTGGGATTTATCATATTACTGATGACGAGCCAATTTCAACAAATGAAATAATTGAGATTATTAAAAAAGTTGAAAATAGAAAAGTTATGAATCTTAGCATTCCGAAATCTATTGTGAGAGTTTTAGCTAAAGTTGGAGATTTTCTTCCAATCCCATTGAATACAATACGATTGAAAAAAATGACAGGTAATTTATTACTTTCCAACCAAAAAATTAAAACAGCCTTAAACATTAAACAATTACCTTTGTCAGCAGAAGAAGGAATTATTAAAACAATTAAAAGCTTTAAGACTGGGGGTTAGTGATTAGTAATTAGGGGTTAGTGATTAGTAATTAGGGGTTAGTGACTAGTAACTAGTAATTAGTAACTAATAACCATTTACCAATAACTAGGGGTTGTAATTAGTGAGTATTGATGAGTGACTAGTAATTAGTAACTAATAACCATTTACCAATAACTAGGGGTTAGTAATTAGTGACTAGTGATGAATGACTAGTAACCAGTAATTAGTAACTAATAACCATTTTACCAATAACTAGGGGTTGTAATTAGTGAGTAGTGACTAGTAACCAGTAATTAGTAACTAATAACCATTTACCAATAACTAGGGGTTGTAATTAGTGAGTATTGATGAGTGAATAGTAACCAGTAATTATTATCTAATAACCATTTACCAATAACAATTAACTAATAAACAATGAAAACACATAAAGATTTAGAGGTTTGGAAGCTTGCAATAGATTTTGTTTCAGAGATATACTTAATAACAAAACAATTTCCTGAGGCTGAAAAATTTGGTTTATCTACTCAGATGAGAAGAGCTTCTGTGTCTATACCAAGTAATATTGCAGAAGGTGCAGCACGCCAATCGGATAAAGAATTTATACAGTTTTTATACATTGCATTAGGTAGTTCAGCGGAATTAGAAACACAATTAATTATCGCTTTTAATTTAAATTTTATTAAACAAAATCAATTAGATCAATTAATTTTGAAGCAAGAACAGATTGCTAAAATGTTAAATGGTCTTATAAAATTTATAAAAAATAAGAACTAGAGGCTAGTGACTTGCGAGGAGTAATTAGAGAGGAGTGACTAGTAACCAGTAATTAGTAACTAATAACCATTTTACCAATAACCATTCATTATTAACTAATAACTAACAATTATGACAAGATTATTCGACATATTATTCTCTTTTTTTGGTCTACTATTTTTATGGCCAATCGGAGTTATACTATACATTATCGGTTTATTCGATACGGGTTCACCTATTTTTATGCAAGAAAGAGTTGGGAAAAGTAAAAAACCCTTTAAATTGATTAAGTTTCGTACCATGGATGTTAACACTAAATCGGTTGCGTCACATTTGGCCTCTCAAGCACAAGTAACGAAGTTTGGAACATTTTTGCGTAATTCTAAATTAGACGAATTACCACAACTAATTAATGTGTTGGTAGGGGATATGAGTTTAGTTGGAGCTAGACCATGTTTATTTAATCAAACAGAATTGATTGAAGAGAGAGAAAAAAGAGGTGTTTATAATTACCTACCAGGAATTACAGGTTTAGGACAAATTAATAATGTAGACATGTCGACACCTGAAAAATTAGCGGAGTTAGACGCTGAAATGTATCAAACCATGTCTATTTCTAATTATTTTAAATACATTATCGGAACTGTTTCTGGAAAAGGACAGGGAGATGCCTTGAAGAAATAATATAATAATATTAACATATAAAAAGCTCCAAATTGGAGCCTTTTTTATTTTGTATAATTATTAAATGATTTATCATTGAAAAACGCGGTCAAACTTATTTTAAGAATTCGACATAGGTTTTTAATTGTGTAAATTGTTAATCCATCTTCATTGTTCAAATTTGTCCATTTATTTATAGCTTGTCGATCTTTATCAGATAGGTTTGCTAAATCTGATTTAGACATTTTCTTTTCTTCCAAAATTGTTAAAAACCTCTTTTTAATAGTATCTCTTAACTCTTTATCTTCATTACTTAATTTAGGCATAAGACAATTTTAAGATTTTATTAAAAATTTATTGTAAACTATTTGGTTTACATTTTTTTTGTTTATACATTTGAATAAGTAAAAGAATATCAATTATTTAAAAATAAAGTAATTATTACTTTTTCTCTTGTATTAGAAAACTGGCACTTTTCATAAAAAGGAACAAGAAAAATAAGTAGTTTTGCTCACGACCTAGGCGTGGGCTCTCTTATTGTTCCTTTGGGTATGCCAGTACCTCTAATGCATTAAGATGAGTTCCATGCCTTTCTTGTTTTTGGTCGTTTTCTTCCATCACATCCGCATCGAACTTCATATAATATGCTTGGTTTTATTCCTCTACAAATCAAGTGAAATACGCTCTCTAAATATGTATTTCTTATAATAGAAATGCACAGACGGTTATTCGATTCAGTTAGAATTGTAAGATGTATATATTAGATTTTAGATATTAGTATTGAGATTTTAGAATTGTAAAATGTAGTAGTTGTGATGTATAAAGTATAAAGTAAAATGTATTCAGATTAAGACTAAGGTTGAGAAAGAGGATTGATTTTAGATGTGAGAATTGAGATTTTAGATTTGTGAAATGTATTATGTATTTGAAAAAGGATCATAAAATGTCATATGATTTGGAGGCGAGTGTCAAAAAGTTGAAGAGAATGGTTAAAATATTTTACTGTTTGCGTAGCAAATGATTTAAAATATTGAATGGCTGAAACTTATTTTGACCGTCGAAAATCAAAGACAAGTCTTTTTTCGTTAGTTTTTTTGACGAAAAAAAGTGACAAAAGATTTCTCGATATCTCGAAATGATATATTGGATGCGATTCTGAGACAGGCTCAGAATGACAGCTAAATGATAAGCTTTGATTAATACTCATGTGATAAAAAGGATTTTACATTCATTTTTATTTATTACTTTTTTAATTGTTTTTAAATGAATTCATATGCCCTTCGGGGAAGTCTTGATGAAAAAACATTTGAGATTAAGAGGAGAAGCTTTATAAGCTTCGGTATATTACTTTTTGCTTGATCAAAAAGTAATCAAAAGTTATTCATATGATTTATTATTATTTTTAAGGTATTCATGAATGCAAAGCATTACAAGACCGCGATTTTCGACGTTCAATTACCATTTTACGCACTAAAAAGATTAAATGATTCGCATACGCTCACTAATCTTTTTTACGCTTGTTTCAATGGATTGAAACTCGTCTGCAAATCGTATGTCGACTCTAAAATTCGTTATAAAAAGTGGATTTGAGTATTGAAAAAGGATGAAGAAACCGGCATTAAAACTCTCACGTTAAGAAAATGTTTGAGTGCAACGTTAAAAAGGTTTTAGCCCGTAGGGTTTTTAAAATCTTTAGTGGAATGAGGGCATTTTTAGTAGAGAGGTTTACGGCCAAGAGTTTTTTGATTACTTTTTTGCTCATAAAAAAGTGATAGAAAGGTTATTCTCGTTTTTCAAAACTATATTTCATTCATTTTTGTCTTGACACAAAAACGAACCAAAAAAGTCAAGTCTGTGCTTACAAGTCGGTCAATAACGGCTATTCGCTAAATGCTTTAGAACATTCGCATATGAAATGCGAACATAAATCATTTTTAACGCTCACTACGCCGAATTGACGCTCGACTTTTCAGCAATGACGGTTTTGAAATTTGTTATTAAAAAAGGATTTGAATATTAATAAGAATAAAAACGTAGAACTTAATACGTGTCACGTAAAACTAAAAAAAATACGTAGAACGTAAAAAAACAAAAAACCCCTTTCCCCAAAACAAAGTTGGCGCGATGTACAGGAAAAGGAGTGGATTTTAAAACTAATGTTGAATTAAAAAACGATGTAAAATTATGAAAGAGTAAACAGATTCACACTCTATCCCCCGAAGACACCATAAGAAGAAAGTAAATGATCTTCATAAAGTAATTAGTGTTAATTTTTTTCATTTATTAATGTAATTTTTAAAACTTGTTGGAGGGGGAATTTCTTTTTAAGAGTAATATATTATAAACAGGCACGTGCGCTCGAAAAAATAGAGATGAAATTCTAAATTGAATTTACGATAATTAGTAGCTTATTATTTTATTACGTTCATTTTTTTTCTTGATAAAAAAAAACGAACCAAAAAAAATCAAGACCGCGATTTTCGACGTTCAATTAGCATTTCACGCACTAAAAAGATTAAATGATTCGCATACGCTCACTAATCTTTTTTACGCTTGTTTCAATGGATTGAAACTCGTCTGCAAATCGTATGTCGACTCTAAAATTCGTTAATAAAAGTGATAACGAATCTGAATTAGAAAAAAGGATTAGAAAAATGTCATATGATTTGGAGGCGAGTGTCAAAAAGTTGAAGAGAATGGTTAAAATATTTTACTGTTTGCGTAGCAAATGATTTAAAATATTGAATGGCTGAAAC
>Ga0207791_1000025_pt1 | contig 86617 bp, 76 predicted proteins | sample HigsolmetaGSP16D_FD_184844 | JGI IMG/M metagenome (GOLD analysis project Ga0207791, IMG submission 184844) | High solid enriched microbial communities from the Joint BioEnergy Institute, USA - SP1-6-D (SPAdes) | ecosystem: Engineered > Bioreactor > SSF (Solid state fermentation) > Aerobic >...
CGGAAAAAGATTGTGGACAATGTCCTTTACGAGAAAGTTGTTGTGGAAAAGTAACCAAGTTTAAAAAGTTGGAAGATAGCATTCACAAGCCTTTGTACGATAAAATGCATGAAAAACTCACCCAAAACAAAGCCTATCATCGCAGGTTAGTTAAACGTCGAAGTTCTACAGTAGAACCAGTTTTAGGAACGTTGATTAACTTCTTTAACTTGAAACGAATCAACAGCAGAGGAATGTCTAAAGCCAATAAACATGTACTAATGTCAAGTTTATCTTACAACTTGAAGAAATATCTACGCTTTACAGTCAAAAAATCAAGTGTTTTAGCCCAAGTTATTTATTTAAAACAAGGGAAGAACTACGCTTCTACAAAATCACTCCTTCACTCCTTAAAAAGAGAGTTTTTAAGCAAACCTAATTTTACATTAATATATTTTTCTAAAAATAAACCTCGCTTAAAAAGGCTTAAACGAGGTCATATATTCTGTTTTTTACTGTAAATTGGAGTTGTGCAACAGTTACCGATGTTGTGTACAGTTTTCATGTGTTATTATTTATTTTTATGGGTCACATGGAATACGCCAGATTGGTTATAATATCATCTTCGGTTGGTGATTTGTTCCAATCATGGCTATTTCATCTCAAAATATCGATAACTGAGATTTTGTTGTAAACTCTTCAAGAAATTTCATCCCTTTATATGAATTTCCTTTTTCATTCAATTTCGGACTCCAAACTGCAATCGCATAATGATTTGGATGGATTGCAACAATCCCTCCTCCAACACCACTCTTTCCAGGAAGTCCAACTTTAAAGGCAAATTCTCCAGATTCGTCATATAAGCCACAAGTTTGCATTAGTGCATTTATTCTTTTGCATTGGCTTTTGGTAAGTATCGAATTGTTAGCAAATATGTTACAGCCATTGTTTGCTAAAAACAAAAATAATTCTGAAAGCTCTTTGCAATTCATTTCAAGAGAGCAAAGATCAAAATAGAAGTCAAGAACATCTGAGGGTTCATTTTCAATATTTCCAAAGGATTTAATGAAATTACATAATGCCACATTTCGAAATCCTACGCTTTTTTCTGAAGCAGCTATTTTGCGTGAATAGTTTAATTCTGAATTATTGGAAATGCTTCTAATAAAAGATAAAAATTCTTCTTTTGGGTTTTTCAGATTGCTAAGTAGAATATCTGAAATAACAATTGCTCCAGCATTTATAAAGGGATTTCGAGGTATGCCTTTATCTGCTTCAAGTTGAACTAGAGAATTAAATGCTGTTCCTGAAGGTTCTACTCCAAGTCTTGTCCAAATTTTCTCGCCAAGAATACTATATGCTAAGCTTAGTGAAAGTACTTTTGCAATACTCTGAATCGAAAATTTTTCGTTAAAATTGCCAATACCAAAATTAGTGTGGTCAATTGTTGATATAAATACTCCAAAACTTTCCGAATCAACGTTAACCAACTCAGGAATATAAGATGCCAATCGTCCTTTGTCATCTGTATTTTTAACCTCTTCATAGGTTGCCCTAACTATTTCTTCTAAATTCACCTCTTTTTTAATTTAATTGTACACAACGGTTTGGGTATTGCCGAAGGCGGGTATTTTTAGCACAAAAGTTCAATCGAAGGACAAAAGTTGAACTTTGCACAAATGTCAATTCGAAGCCGTTCAGCCACGCTTTTGGCAATGCCTTGTTAGCGGCTGGCATTTTCATTATTTTGGTTGTTTTTTAAGTAAAACGCTGTTTCACATAAATCCCTCATGTGTTTACTTAATTCTTCTGGATTAGAAATTAAATAATTGTAGTCTTGTACTGAAATGATTCTCTTAAAATAATCATATTTCAGAGTGGCACCATGAAATAATTTCGCTCTCATTATGCCTGCAATTTCAACAGCATCAATATTTGACAAATTATAATTTCTGACCGAATTATTGTGGTTTAAAGTTGGCGAATAATTATTCTTAGCAAAAAACGATTTTACATGTTTGCGAGATTCATGATTACTTTCTGTAATACTTTCTAGTACCATAAAATATCTGGCACATTTGTATATATGATTAGTCTCTTTGTTTGCGTCATGAAAAAGTGACAAGGAAAAATTTTGATTATCAATTATTTTTTCAGCGTTATTAATGAATGAAAGTTTCTCTTCTAAACTAATCCATAGTCTGTGCAATCTGTTATACTGAACTAATTCAGTTTTATACATAATTTTTTCATTCATTTTTACAACTTTAAAAAACTCAACGGGGGATTGACCTGATATTAAAGAAAGAAACAGTTTTGCTTTTTCAAGATGAACACTACATTCTTTCTCAAAATTTAATATGTTAGATTGCGATTCATTGGATTTATAAAGTATATAACAAACAGGAATATTATCGGAATAATCCTTATCAAATGTTTCAATATTAGATACTACGTATTTATATTTGAATGTTTCAAAGAAATCCTTTATATAATCAATGTAGTGATTATGATACAAAGATTTCAATGGTACCAGAATTGTGTTATTATATATTTCTATTATTTCGTCGATTGATGGTCCATAAACTAATAGTCCAAAGTAGTTTTCTTCTTTAAGATAGTTTTCAATAATTTTCATCTTCGGTTAAATGCTTGCTGCTAACGGTTGACGGATTTGCGACAGTAAAAAATATAGCAACGAAGTTGCGTGTATTTTTTATTTAGCAAATTCGATGATGTACGCAGTTCGGAGCGATAGCGATGAAATGTGTACATTATCGGATGTAATCCGTCAACCGATGTGACGCGATTCGTAGCATAGCGGAGAATTGCGTCACATCATTGTTTTTTCACGAAACTGATCTAGCATTTGTTTCGTAAAAAAACAGCTATATCCGCATTTCGTAAAATTAAAAACAAATATAATTATTTTTTTGTAAATTAGATACTTATAAAAATAAAATTCATGTATCACGAAGTAATTTGATGTAAAATGTAATAATGAATGTATGGATAGCGAAACAATTCTAAAAACGTTGCAAAATCGATTAAAATTACAACGATATGCAAACAATACCATAAAATCGTATTGTGGTTACGCTCAAGTTTTCTTAGAGCAGATGGAAAAATACAATAGATTAGATGAAATTCCTATTTCAGAAATCGAATTGTTTATCAATACAAAAGTAACTCAAGAAAATATCAGTGTTTCCTATCAACGTTCTTTGGTTGGGGCAATTAAAAAAGTATTTGAATTAGTTGAAAATCAGAAAATCGAATTAAATTATCTTTATCCGAAACGAAAAGTTAATAAATTACCAACTTTCTTTTCTCAAGAAGAAGTACGAAATTTATTAAATGCAACAGAAAATTTAAAACATAAAGCTATTCTTACCATAATCTATAGCTGTGGATTGCGACTAAGCGAATTGATAAATTTAAAAATTGCAGATATAAAATCGGAAAGTGATTTACTTCTTATTCGTCAAAGTAAAGGTAACAAAGATCGAATAGTAGCTTTGCCAGATAAACTTTTGTTATTATTGAGAGAATATTATAAGGTTTATCAACCTAAAGACTTTTTGTTTGAAGGGGCTAAAGGGAATCAATACAGCGAAAGGAGCGTCCAATTAATTTTAAAAAATGCTATGAGTAAAGCTGGTGTTTTATCAAAAGGCAGCGTACATACTTTAAGACATTCATATGCTACTCATCTTATAAAAAGTGGAATTGATGTACGTGTAGTTCAAGAATTATTAGGTCATAACGACATTAGAACTACCATGATTTATACGCACATTACAGATATTGATAAAAAATCGACACCAAGTCCTTTAGATTTTTTGTGATAATTTGTAAAATCTAACACATTATTTTATCTCAACAATCTTCACCACCTCACTTTTCAATACTTTAGTGCCTGCCTCATTATAAGTTTGCTCTACAGTCACTTTAATTTTATCATATTTAGGAGTTGGAAAATCTAACAATTCTCCAATGTTTTTATATCCAAATGCTTTTGCCAAAAGAGTTATGTGACGGGTGCTATATTTATGTCGCTGTGTATAAGATTCAACATTACTAACAAAGCTTCTAGCAACCCCCATTTTTAGGCTTAGTTCATCTTTAGTTATCCTATTAACTTTTCTGAGATTTTTCACATGATTAATTAAATCAAAATCAAATTGTGTAGTTTCAAATTCGAATATTTTATTCATTTAACTAAAAATAATCACCCAACATATTGGGTTTTAATTAAAATTGTTTATATTTGTATAAGCGAATTGATAATTAGACTTTTAATAGTCATAATTAAAACGATGAATCTCGAATCGAAACGACCAATTTTACCTCGAGAGTTTCGTGAAATCGCTCCATGTCTCAAAAGTTTTGTACTTTCGTAATACGGCATGGGCGGTTTTCACATATGCTTTAGGGGTAACTTTTAAACTTTCGAGTTTATAAGCTGGGTTTGGTCGCCCACGGTACTAAAGTGTGAAGCCGCCTTGCTTTTTTTGCAAGTATTTCTTCATACACGAGAAACATCGTTCCATAAAACCCAACACAAAATGAGAACGAAACAATTTCAATTCATCCGTAAAAAACCTCCAGACAAAGTCTGTTCGTTTTTTCCATTCTTTTAAAGAACAATTCTCCGTTTTATAACATTTAACGGAACGTAAAGAAAAGGTTCCCCTTTCTTTACTCGCTCTCTATCAGAGCCTCGGTAATGAGACTTTGACAGCTAGGTTATACTTTTATTTTTCGCACATTAAAAGTAAACCCTTTATTGCCATTTTCCAAATTTATTGGGGCTACTACCTGATTTAAGTTGTAAGTAATGAGTTATAAGTAATGAGTTAAATGTATGATGTACAAATTAGATGTTAGATATGAGAATTGAGATTTTAGAGTTGTACTATGTAAAAAGTAGAATGTATTATGTATTTGAAAAAGGATTAAAAAAATGTCATATGATTTGGAGGCGAGTGTCAAAAAGTTGAAGAAAATGGTTAAAATGTTTTACTATTTGCGTAGCAAATGATTTAAAACATTCAATGGCTGAAACTTATTTTGACCGTCGAAAATCAAAGACAAGAGTTTTTTGATTACTTTTTTGCTCTCTTCCCCGAAGGGCATGTGAATACCTATAATTAAAATAGATATGCTATGAATAAAAAAGTGATAGAAAGTATTTTACATTCGTTTTTTCCTTGATGAAAAAACGAACAAAAAAAATCAAGACCGCGATTTTCGACGTTCAATTACCATTTCACGCACTAAAAAGATTAAATGTTTCGCATACGCTCACTAATCTTTTTTACGCTTGTTTCAATGGATTGAAGCTCGTCTGCAAATCGTATGTCGACTCTAAAATCCGTTGTTAAAAGTGATAACGAATTTGAATATTAAAAAAGGATTAAGAAACTGGCATTAAAACTCTCACGTTAAGAAAATGTTTGAGTACAACGTTAAAAAGATATTAGCCCATAGTTTTTTTTAAATCTTTAGTGGAGTGAAAACATTTTGAGTAGAGAGGTTTACGGCCAAGAGTTTTTTGATTACTTTTTTGCTCTCTTCCCCGAAGGGCATGTGAATACCGATAATTAAAATAGATATGCTATGAATAAAAAAGTGATAGAAAGATTTCTCAATACCCCGAAATGACATATTGGATACGGTTCTGCACTTCGAATGCCTCAGTGCCCGTTTTAAAAAAGGATTTGAGTATTGAAAAAAGAGTTAAAAATCCGACGATTTAGAAACGAAATGCAATTCAACTCTAAATTATTGGAATAAAAAAGTTGAGGTGTTTGAACGAAGTGAGTTATCAACTTTATGGAAATAATTTATTTAGTTGAATCATTGAGAGACTACTGTCGGCATCTTTTTTTGTTTCGTTTTTTGGATGAGCAAAAAAATGAAAGTAAAGAACAAATTTGAAATAAAAAACAAAAAACCCTTTTCCAAAAACAAAGTTGGCGCGATGTACAGGAAAAAGAGTGACTTTTAAAACTAATGTTGAATTTAAAAACTATGTAAAAACGTAGAACGTCATACGTATCACGTAAAACATAAATAAAACCACCTTTATTATGCTAGAAAAAGAATTTGAATTATTAAAAAAAGGTAATTCTACTGCCTTCGAACGTATTTATGTCAGGTACAATAAACGAATCTTTTGGTTTGGTAAACAAATAATTGAGGATGAATTTGTAGTAGAATGCTTGGTACAAGATGCATTTCTAAAATTATGGGAATATCGCGAAAAGATGGAATCTCCTGATCATATCTTTTTCTTTTTAAGGTTTGTAATGAAATACAGTTGCTATTCGCATTATGCTAAACCGAAGAATAAGTTTTTTAGAACTGTAAGTTCACTAGAAAGTTATGAGAATTATCAAAGTTATTTGGCTGGATATGATCCCGCAGATAACATTCAAAACCTAAACGAACAAGAAACACAACAGCACTATTTTGATCAAATTATAAAAGTATTACCCTTATTAAGTGCTGAAAGAAAGCATTTGATTGAACTCTGTTTAAAACATGGATTTCAATACAAAGCGATTGCTAAAGCAATGGGAAGAGGAATCACTGAAACGAGTAACGAAATTAAACATGCTATTGATGATCTTAAGAAGATTTTAAGTCACCAAGATAAATTAATTATTAAAACCAAAACAGTCTCTACAGCAGAGAAGGAAAATCAAATATCTGAAACACAATCGTTGATTTTAAAACTTCGATGTAAGCATAAACAATCTTTTTCAACAATAGCTTCAGCATTACAATTGTCTCAAAAAGAGGTACACAATGAATTTATAGTCGCTTATAAATTCACTCAACAAAACAAAGTTCAATCCCTAAACTATTGATCATGGAAAAATCTACTTTAATACTCACTCGAAAAATACAAATACTTATCGATTTACCAACTCAAGAAGAACGCAAAGAGGCATTAGACAAGCTTTATAGATGGCAAAACAGATGTTTTAAAGCCGCTAATTTGATTGTTTCTCATTTGTATTTACAAGAAATGATGAAAGATTTTTTGTACCTCTCTGAAGGTGTTAAATATAAATTAATGGACGAGAAGAAAGATGCAGAGGGTATATTAAAAAATTCGCAAATGAGTACCACTTATCGTGTGCTATCAGACCGTTTTAAAGGTGAAATTCCAACCAATATATTATCTTGTTTAAATAATAGACTCCACAGTTCATACAACAAAGATTCTCAAAGATATTGGAAAGGAGAAGCTTCGTTAAAAAACTTCAAACGAGATATGGCATTTCCTTTTGGAGCAGAAAGTATACGTAGCTTCTCTTACAATCCTGAGAAAAAATGTTTTTGTTTTCGGTTGTTTCAACTTCCATTCAAAACCTATTTGGGAAAAGATTTTACAAGTAATAAAAGGTTATTGGAACAAGTGGTAAGCGGAGAAATTAAACTTTGTACATCACAAATAAAGTTAGAAAAAAGTAAAATATTTTGGTTAGCTGTTGTTGAGATCGAAAAAGAAAATCATCAATTACAACCCGAAATTATTGCAGAAGCTTCCCTCTCTTTAGAATATCCGTTGGTTGTAAAAATAGGAAAATCTCGGCTTACTATAGGAACCAAAGAAGAGTTTCTATACCGAAGGTTAGCGATACAAGCGTCCCGTAAACGAATACAAATTGGGGCAACTTATGCAAAATCGGGCAAAGGAAAAACGAGGAAACTAAAAGCGCTAGATAAAATGAGTCAAGTAGAAAAAAATTATGTGCATCATCGACTACATGTTTACAGCAGAAAGTTAATTGATTTTTGTGTAAATAATAAAGCAGGAACACTTATTTTAATGGATCAAGAAGAAAAGATAGAGCTGGCCAAAGAAGAAGATTTTGTACTGAGAAATTGGAGTTATTATAAACTGATGACCAAAATAAAATATAAGGCAGATAAAGCAGGAATTGAGCTTATAACAGCTTAAAAATATAATTTTTGAGGGTGATTGTACACCCGTAAGGTGAGGTTGATAATAAACACTCACTAAATATAAACAACATATATAACGCAAGGGCCAATTTTTTTTTCATCTACAGATACTTGCTAGATACTCCCAACATAAAGGCAGGATGAAGGCAACATAGTGGCAGTAGAATGTATGTAAAAGATTTTTGTAGTTCAGGGGTTGTAATAATTGCCAAGTTGTTTTTTATACAAAAAAATGTTTAGTGGAAAACAAAAGGATATCATTTTTAAAGTTTCAATGAATTTAAACTCGTCATTTGAGCAATGATAATCTTTAAATCTCATTTAAAAAAGTAGATTTTAGTGTTGTACTATGTAATATTTATAATGTATTAAGTAAAATCCATTATGTATTTGTGAGAGGCTGGAATTTTCAAGGCTTCGAAATAACACAAAATCACTTTTTGAATACAAATATAAAATGAAGTAGATTACCAAAATAACCTTTGAGAATCATTTAAATCGTAAGAACACATGACCAAAAACAGTATTTCCACTTGATATTCAGCACAATGACCAAGACGATTCAAACCTCTAAAATAAGTATCATTTGATGCTATTCTGAAATAAACTCAGAATGATAAAATCCGTAAAACGTTAAGCGTAGAACGTAAAACTTAATAAAACCTATGTTTCTATTGTGGTTAGAATATTCATTTTTTATTCGGTATTCTTCTTGATGGGGCACAACAACGATGTAAAATTAACCCTTAGACAAGCAAATTAACTAGAAGTGACGAATAATGAACCTAATTGGTTATCCATTAACCTAAATGGAGGTTGTATGCACTAAAATGCATTTTTTCTGTATCGGTTGTGTATCCTCGCTGTATCGATTCCGTATCCATTGTATATCCATTGCGTATGGTTTGTTCGGTGCTCGTGTATCGAAAGGTTGATTACCATTTAGACAAAAAAAGTAACTATTCAACTAAAAAAGTCAATTTATTACATAAATGAGACGCAACAATTTATTTCTTCAAAATCTTAAAACTATGTTGATTCGAATTTATTTTAACGAAATAAACGCCAGAAGTAAGATGTTCTAAATTTATCTGCGAAACAGCTGTTCGAAACTTCTTTTCATAGACCTGTATTCCTGTTTCGTTATATATAGAAATTGTAGGTTGTTTTAAAATCTGCGAAAAATGAAGGTTTCTCTTTACTGGATTTGGGTACACTTGCAAAGTTGAAATAGTATGATCTGTTGTAGTCAACTTCTCTTGTGCTTGAGAAAAATGTAATAAAGTCGCCAAAGCTCCTTTCGCTACTTCTGTCAAATAATTCAAATCTAAATTAGCTATTATATCTTGAGCAGTATGTGCATAAGGTGTTTCATTCTTTTCGAAAAGTCCAGTTATTGGATAACCAACTGCCTGAAAAGGCATATAATCGGAACTATAAGCATTCGAAATTTCAGTTTTTAGAGTTGTATACAAGGGAAAAATATTCGACATTTGATTAGTCAAATCAGAAGAAGCTGCATTATTTGATGTTGGATTACTTTCATCTTGCTCACAAACAATTGTTGAATTTACTTTATTCGCCACTCCTCCTACCTCATCAATATTCAGAACAGCTTTAATGTTTAAATTCTGAGGAACTGCAATTTGATTGACATATGTCTGACTTCCTATTAAACCGCGTTCTTCTCCTGTAAAATGAATAAACTTGATCGAATAATCAGTATCGATATCTTTAATTAATCGAGCAATTTCTAATAAAGTAACCGTTCCCGATCCATTATCATTCGCTCCTGGTCCATTTAATGTATCATAATGACCATCGATGATAATAAATTCATCAGGATATTTTTTTCCAATTTTTGTTATGATCAAATTATTTCCAACATTTCCAAAAACATTAACTGATTGTTGCTCTATAGTGGCATAACCATATGTTGTATAATAAGATTTCAACCATGTAAATGTATTTTCATGAGCTGACGAACCAACAGTTTTAATTCCGAAATCTTGAAATTTTTGTAGCTTTTGATGAACAGAATCATATTTAACTTGATCTACTATCGATTGATAAAACGGATTTAACTCTTGTGCAGTCGCATTAATAGAAAAAACAAATAATGGTAGAAATATATACTTCATATTCTCTAAATTAATTAATCAACAGTAAAACGTAAAAGATTAAAAATTATTCAAAATAGTTTTTAATTCTTCGATACTTTCTGTTGCTTTTTTCTTGATATGCGTAATAGATGAATTGGTATAGGTATCTGATGGATCGATATAGATAATTGGGACATTTGTTTTTGCATAATCTTTGAGCGAAGCAGCTGGATACACTTGCATCGATGTTCCAATAATTACCAAAATATCTGCTGTTAAGACCTCATCAATTGCATTTTCTATTTCTGGAACCATTTCACCAAACCAGACAATATGCGGACGAAGTTGATTTCCATCTTCAGCCAAATCTCCAAGTTTGATATCTTTATTCCAATCAATAATTTGATTCTCATCTTTTTCGCTTCGCGCTTTTCTCAATTCGCCATGCAAATGAATTATTTTAGAAGAACCTGCTCTTTCATGCAAATCGTCTACATTTTGAGTGATAATTACAACTTCAAAATCATTTTCTAACTCTTTCAAGAAATGATGCGCAGTATTGGGTTCAACATCGAATAATTGTTTTCGACGTTGATTATAGAATTCTTGAACCAATTTTGGGTTTCTTTGATAACCTTCAATCGAAGCGACTTCCATAATATCATGATTTTCCCACAAACCATTGGCATCTCGAAAAGTTGAAATTCCACTTTCAGCACTAATTCCAGCTCCCGTTAAAACAATTAGCTTCTTTTTCATTTCGAATGTATTAATTGAAGTAAATATAACTTTATAAAACAACAAAACTCCATTTATAGAAATGGAGTTTTGTTGTTTTATTTTATTTTTTTTAATTCATCTAATTTCACCAAACACATAATACTAAATGTTGCAAACATGGTCAACGTAAGAATTGCTGCATTGATTATCATAAGCTTCGTTTTTGAGTTACTATTTTTTATTAAAGTTACTATTAAACCTTTTCTTTAAGTAACATTTCAGCGCAAAAAACACAATTAACTTGCTTATTTTTAATGAATAAACTTTAAATTTCGAACATAAAAAAACCTCAATTGGGAAACAACTGAGGCCTTTCTCTACTAAAACTTAAGTACCATGAAAACTCAACTAACTTATATAAAGACTAGTACTTAAATTATAAAAATCAAATGCTATACCATTTTAATATTCAACATGTTAAAATTAAAAAAAGCAGTCAAAATTGACTGCTTTAAATAATTTTCATTAAAAATATGCTTAGAAAGTATATTTATTTTCTTTGATTAAAAGATCTGCTATTTCAGTTTTTAAGTTAACAACGTTTGGATATTCGTTGTAACGTGTAAATCTTCTTAAACCAGACAACATCATGCGTTGCTCATCTCCTTCTGTGAAAGAAACGATACCACGAGTAGCTTCTGTTTTGATAATTTCTACCGATTTGAATAATTGTAATTGAACTAATTTTTCTGCATTCTTCGCTGCATCAGCACCTTTTACATTTGCAATTTTTTCTGCTCGTAACATCGCCGATTCTACCATATAAATTTCTTGCATAATACGAGAAGCCGCAATAATCAACTGTTGGTGTTGCTCTAATTCTGCACCAAACTTTTGCAAAGCAGAACCTGCAACCATAAAGAACGCTTTCTTAAGATTTGCAATAATTTCTTTTTCTTGCGCAAATAATTCTGAATAATCTGGGACATCAAAAGAAGGAATAGACATTAATTCGTTCGCCACATTCATTGCAGGAGACATTAAATCTAATTTTCCTTTGAATGCTCGTTTTACTAACATCGAAACACATAATAAGGTATTGATTTCGTTTGTTCCTTCGTAAATTCTAGAAATACGTGCATCTCTCCAAGCTGCTTCCATTGGCATTTCTTTCGAATATCCCATTCCTCCGTAAATCTGAATTCCTTGATCCGCAGAAATTTGAGCAGCATCAGAAATCCAAACTTTTAAAATAGAAGCTTCGATTGCATACTCTTCGATACCTTTTAATTCCGCTTCATTATGAGGCATTCCTTTTGCCATGTTATCTTCGATTGCATCTTGTACATCTTTCGCTGCACGATACGCACCAGCTTCTGAAGTAAACGCAGAAACAGCCATATCAGCTAATTTCTCTTTAATCGCACCAAATGTATTGATTGAGGTATTGAATTGTTTACGCTCTGAAGAATATTGTAACGAATAATCTAAAATACGACGTTGAGCATCTAAACAAGCTGCACCTAATTTGATACGACCAACATTCAATGCATTCATTGCAATTTTGAATCCTCCGTCTCTTTCTCCTAATAGATTTTCTACTGGAACACGAACTTCATTAAAGAAAACTTGACGCGTAGACGAAGAAACAATTCCTAATTTATCTTCTTCTTCTCCTAATGAGAATCCAGCACCAGCCTTATCTTTTTCTACAATGAAACCTGTGATATTTTTATCATCATCAATACGTGCAAAAACAATGAATAAGTCTGCAAAACCTGCATTCGTTATCCACATTTTTTGACCTGTGATGATATATTCTTTACCATCTTCTGATAAAACAGCTTTTGTTTTCCCAGAATTTGCATCAGAACCTGCTTCTGGCTCCGTTAAACAGTAAGATGCAAACCATTCTCCTGTTGCTAATTTTGGTAAATATTTTTGTTTTTGTTCTTCTGTTCCGTACAATAAAATTGGCATTGTTCCAATTCCAGTATGTGCTCCAAAAGCTGTTGCTAACGAACCTGTTGCTCCTGAAATATAGTCACACACTAACATTGTTGTAACGAATCCCATTCCCATTCCACCATATTCTTCTGGAACAGAAATTCCTAATAAACCTAATTCACCAATTTTACGCATTAATTCTTCAATCAACGCATAATCTTTTTTCTCAATTTGGTGTTTCTTAGGCACTACTTCTTTATCGATAAACTCTTTTGCAGATTGCAAAATCATTTGTTGTTCTTCTGATAAATCTTCGTAAGTGAAAATATCATTGTAAGAGGCATCTTTAATTAAATATTGACCTCCGATTAATCTATTTGGATTTGTAGACATATTTTTTTGTTGTTTAGATATTAGATTTTATTTTAGATATTCGAAAATTGAAGCTGCTCCTTGTCCTGTTCCAACACACATGGTTACCATTCCATATTTCGCTTTACGCGCTTCCATTTCATGTAACAACTGCACTGTTAATTTCGTACCCGAACATCCAAGTGGATGCCCTAAAGCAATTGCACCTCCGTTTACATTGACGATATCAGGATTAAGATTCAACTCGCGCATAATTGCAACTGATTGAGAAGCGAATGCTTCATTCAATTCGATTAATTGAATATCTTCTAATTTCATTCCTGCTTGTTCTAATGCTTTTGGAATTGCAAATAAAGGTCCCATTCCCATAATACGAGGCGCTAAACCTACCGTAGAATAAGCAACTAAACGAGCAACTGGCTCAAGACCTAATTCTTTTACCATATCTTCTGACATCACCATAACGAAAGCTGCTCCGTCTGACATTTGAGAAGAGTTACCAGCAGTAACCGAGCCTCCTTGCGCAAAAACAGGACGTAATTTCGCTAAACCTTCGATAGATGTATCAGCACGTGGACCTTCGTCTACTTTGAAATCTATTTTCTTGGTTTGAACTTTTTCTTTATCATCTAAGAAATTAAATTCAACATCAACTGGAACGATTTGAGAAGCAAATTTTCCTTCAGCATTTGCTTTTAATGCTTTTTGATGAGAATTAAATGCAAATAAATCTTGGTCTTCACGAGAAACTTTAAATTCTTTTGCAACTTCTTCAGCCGTTAATCCCATTCCCCAGTAATAATCTGGATGATCTTTTGCTAAATCTGTTTCTGGAATTGGTTTGTAACCTCCCATCGGAATATACGACATCGACTCTGCACCACCTGCGATGATACATTCTGCCATTCCTGTTCTAATTTTAGCAGCTGCCAACGCAATTGCTTCTGATCCTGATGCACAGTAACGATTTACTGTAACACCTGGAACTTTGTCTGTGTCTAATCCCATTAATGAGATAAGACGTGCCATATTCAATCCTTGTTCTGCCTCTGGCATTGCACATCCAACGATTAAATCGTCGATACGTGCTGGATCTAAAGTTGGATAATCTTGCATTAAGCGCTTGATTACTGTAGCTGCCATTTCATCTGGACGCGTAAAACGCAATGTTCCTTTTGGAGCTTTCCCTACAGCTGTTCTATATCCTGTAACTATATATGCTTGTTTCATTTTTTTTAAGTATTATTAGATTGTACAATGTAAAATGTATGATGTACAAAGTATTTAATTATAGTTCTGAATTAATTTGACCAACATATTCTGTATATGTTTTAAATCTTTTAATAAATTATCCGAAATCTCTACTTGAATAAATTCTAAATCTCTTGCTAAAATAATTTGACATTCCAATTCGAAAGACGAACCTAAAGCTATATTGAGAAAATTAATAAATTGAGCATTCGAATTTCGACCAGCACCTTCTGCAATATTTGAAGCTATCGATACGCAAGCTCTTCTTGACTGAGAAGTCAAACCATAAATCTCACTTTTAGGATAATTTGAAGTAATCTCATAAAATCTTTTTCGTAAAATTCATTGTTTTTTGCCAAACGATTAACTCTTTAAAATCATGCATAAATACTTTTTACATGTTACTTTTTACTTAATACAAATATTAATTACGCAACGGTTTACCTGTTTTTAACATATGCTGAATACGCTCTAATGTTTTTCTTTCTCCACAAAGAGATAAGAATGTTTCGCGCTCTAAGTCTAACAAGTATTGTTCTGAAACATAAGTTGATTCAGACAAATTACCACCTGTCATTACATATCCTAATTTATTCGCAATTAAACGATCATGATCCGAAGCAAAACGTCCAGCAACCATAGAATCTGTTCCAACATAGAACATTCCCATTGCTTCTTTTCCTAACACTTCTACTTTACGTTGAATTGGTTGTGTATAACCTGCTTCTGCCATAATAATTGCGTGCTTTTTCGCTTCTGCAATATGACGTTCTGCATTTACTACAACAATATCTTGCTCACGAATAATTCCCATGTTTTTCGCTTCATAAGCCGAAGTTGCTACTTTAGCAGTTGCGATATTCATGAAATTATCACGTAAATGATTTACTTTTACATCATCTTTCAAAGCAAATTCAGTTGCACGGCGCGCAAATTCTTTCGAACCTCCACCACCTGGGATTAATCCAACTCCAACCTCAACCAAACCAATATAAGTTTCGGCAGCAGCTACAATTTTATCCGCATGCATCGACATTTCGCAACCTCCACCAAGCGTCATTCCGTGAGGAGCAACAACAACTGGAATAGATGAATAACGAACACGCATCATCGTATCCTGGAACATTTTGATTGCCATGTTCAATTCCCACCAATCTTGCTCAGCAGCCATCATCATAATCATGGCTAAATTAGCTCCAACAGAGAAATTGTCTCCTTGGTTCCCAATTACAACTCCACGATAATCTTTTTCAGCTAACTCGATTCCTTTATTGATTCCTTGTAAAACTCCACCTCCAAGAGAATTCATTTTAGAACGGAACTCAATATTGATGATTCCATCTCCTAAATCTTGAATAGATGTTTCTTGGTTTGACCAGATTTCATTTGTTTTTCTAATGTTATCTAAAATAATAAATGCATCTTGACCTGGAATTAATTCGAATTGCTTTGATGATTGATTATAGAATAATTTCTTACCATTTTCGATTTTATAAAAAGAATCTGCACCAGTTGCTGCTAATTCTTTTACCCAATCCGAAACCTTTAAACCTTCTGATTCTACTAATTGAATTCCGTTTTGTAACCCAACCAAATCCCATGTTTCAAATGGACCATATTTCCAAGCGTAACCTGTTTTTAAAGCGTCATCTATTGGATAAAGTACATCTGTAATTTCTGGAACACGTTGAGAAACGTAAGCGAATAATGAAGCAAAATGTTTGCGAATTAATTCTCCAGCTTTACCAGAATCTTTCAATAAAACACCTAATTTATTACGCATAGACCCCGCATTTTTAGCAGTTTCTACAGCAGTAACTTTTGCGCGTTCCATTGGACGATACTCTAACGTATCAAGATTTAAGGCAAAACGATTGGTATTTCCTTCTTTATCAATTTCTTTATAATAGAAACCTTTTTTTGTTTTATCTCCTAAGAATTTATTCTCGATTAAGAAATCCAAAAATTTTGAATCTTTCAAACCTTGGATCATTTCGTCATTTGGCGCATTTTGCTGTAAACCTTTTGTTACATTATATGCTGTATCCAAACCAACCAAATCACCCAATTTGAATGTTCCCGTTTTTGGACGACCCAAAATAGAACCTGTCAAAGTATCAACTTCTTCAATCGTTAATCCAATTTCTTGCGCCAATTCCATCACTTTCGCCATCGAGTAAACTCCTACTCTATTTCCGATAAAACCTGGCGTATCTTTACATAAAACTGGTGTTTTACCTAAGAATAAAGATGCATAGTTTTGGAAAAACTCAACAACAGATTTGTCTGTTTGAGGAGTTGGAATAATTTCGAATAATTTTAAGTAACGTGGCGGATTGAAGAAATGCGTTCCACAGAAATGTTTCTGAAAATCTTCTGAACGACCTTCAGTCATCAAATGAATTGGAATACCAGAAGTATTAGAAGTGACTAAAGTTCCTGGTTTACGGAAGTTATCTACGCGCTCAAAAATAGATTGTTTAATATCCAATCTTTCGATCACAACCTCTATTACCCAATCCGAGTTTTTAATCTTCTCGAAATCATCATCAAAATTCCCTACAGTTATACGAGAAGCAAATGCTTTGTCATAAATTGGTGAAGGATTGCTTTTTAAAGCAGCATCTAAGTGAGTTTGAGCAGTTCTGTTACGAACTACTTTACTCTCTAAAGTAAGTCCTTTCGCTTGCTCTTGTGGTGTAAGCTCGCGAGGAACCATATCTAACATCAAGACTTCGACTCCGATATTTGCAAAATGACATGCAATACCAGAACCCATCACTCCTGATCCTAATACAGTTACGTGTTTAACGTGTCTTCTCATAATTGTTTTTAAATATTTTTTTGTCCGATATTAATTGGTTAATCTTATAAATCACTTCTAAGAAAATTTGCATTTTCTCTGGCTCGATGTGATTATTAATTGATTCATTAAATTGCAAAACAAAATGTTTTGAAATATCTCTCATTCTTAATCCTTCTTCAGTCAAAGTGATCAACACACTTCTCCCATCTTCTGGATTTGGTTTTCGAACGATAAAATTTCTTGCTTCTAAGTTTTTTAATGTTCTCGACAAGCTTGTTGGCTCTATTCCCATCTTTGGTCCTAGCGACGTACTTGGCGTACCTCCTTTCGGATCTATTGATAATAATGTAAAGGCATACACCATTGTAGAATCGTAAGCGCCTGCTTGCTCATTATACATTTTCTGAACTGACAACCATGTTGAACGCAATAAATAATCTATCGTTAAATCTTCTCTTAACATATTTTAGTGTATGTATAACAAATATAATCTTTTTTTATTATGCAAGCATAATAAAGTTTTAAAATTTAATTTTGTTTAACAAATAATGATTCAATTTACTATTTATCAATGAAATGTAACTTTAAATTATGATTAATAAAATAAATAGTATGATTAAATAATACTTAAATTTATTCCATTAATAAAAAACTGACTATAGTAGTGTAAAAATACGTCATATTTAGTATCGAAAATAAGTATAATGTTGGTTTTGTATTATAAATAAATAAGATTGTTTAATCTCTTTTCAACGGCATACATTCGTAGAAATTTTAAAATACTGCTTATGGAATCAAACCATACGATGAACAAAGTAACAGCGGCAACGCTCTTAATCGCATTTGGAATCATTTACGGTGATATTGGAACAAGTCCTTTATATGTAATGAAAGCGATAATTGGCGAGAATCGCGTGATTGAAGAGAGCATTGTCTACGGAGGCGTATCATGTGTTTTTTGGACTTTGTGTTTTCAGACTTCTATCAAATATGTATGGTTGACACTAAAAGCGGATAATGATGGCGAAGGAGGAATTTTTTCTTTGTATTCATTAATCAAGAAAAAAGGTAAAAACCTAATTATTCCAACCATCATTGGAGCTTCTGCTTTGCTCGCCGATGGAATTATCACCCCCCCCGTTTCCGTCTCTTCTGCTGTTGAAGGACTACGAATGCTAAACGGACTCGAAAATCTACCTACTATACCTATTGTAATCTTCATCCTTTCGATGTTATTTTTCTTCCAACGATTTGGAACAAATAAAGTAGGAAAAATATTTGGACCATTTATGGTTTTGTGGTTTACAATGCTTCTAGGCTTAGGAGTTTTACATATTGTACATCATCCAAGTATTATCAAAGCATTAAATCCTTATTACGCGTATAACTTATTGATGAATTATCCTCACGGATTCTGGATTCTTGGCGCTGTATTCTTATGTACAACAGGTGCTGAGGCATTATACTCCGATTTAGGACATTGTGGACGAAAAAATATTAGAATTAGTTGGTTGTACGTTAAAATCTGTTTAGTAACAAACTATTTAGGACAAGCAGCTTGGTTAATGCATCAAGACAATCCTATGTTAGATGGTAGAAATCCTTTCTACGAAATGATGCCAGATTGGTTCTTAATTCCTGGAATTTGTATTGCCACAGGTGCAGCTATTATTGCGTCTCAAGCTTTGATTACAGGATCTTTTACATTAATCAATGAAGCTATCAACTTAGGTTTTTGGCCAAGAACATTAATTATTCAACCAAACGAGCACAAAAGCCAAGTTTACATTCCTACAATCAATTTTATGTTATGGGCTGGCTGTGTCTTTATTGTTTTATATTTCCGAGATTCGTCCCATATGGAAGCCGCCTACGGTCTTGCCATAACGGTTACCATGTTAATGACGACTTTCTTGTTATCCTATTATCTTAATTATTATACAAAATTCAACAAAGTATTTATTGTGGCAATTTTGTCGATTTTCGTAGCAATAGAATCTTCATTTTTCGTAGCAAATGTTGTCAAATTTGTTGATGGTGGCTATTTAGCATTATTAATGGGATGGCTGTTCTTTGTAATAATGTATTGTAGTTTTTACGGAAAAATTCTTAATTCACGAAACTTAGAATTCGTAAAAATAAAGCGCTACGCAAATGTATTAACAGAATTGAGCGAAGATAAAACAATCAATAAATACTCGACTTTCTTGTTTTACTTAACGAAATCTACGAATCCAAAAAATATCGAAAAATACAGTATTCAATCTATTTTATCAAAACGCCCAAAACGTGCAGATGTTTATTGGTTTGTAAACATTAACCGAGATAGTGAACCCTATACGTTGAGTTATAAAATATTGCCAATTGTCGATCAAAAAATATATCGAATTACATTTAATGTAGGATTTAGAGTTCAGCCAAAAACAGAACAATATATCAAAAAAGTAATCAACGATATGTATGCAAATGGAGAATTAGAATTAAAATACCTGAGTACCTGTTTGAAAAAATACAATCAAGATCCTGACATGAAATTTGTTTTGATTGAGAAATTTCCTTCAATTGAAACCAAATTAAGTATGAAAGAATTTTTCACACTAAAAGTTTATTATTTATTAAAGAAAATAGAATTCAACATTCCGAAATCTTTTGGTCTAGAAAAGAACGACGTTGTTATAGAACACATTCCTCTTTATATGCACAAACATAATATTGACGATTTAAAAAGAATTCAATAAGAAATAGAAATCCTGAAATAATTTTTCAGGATTTTTTTTGTAAATATTTTATAGATTGATAATTATCAAATAATTTTTATAAATTTATATCAATCAACAAAATAAAATATTTATAAAAAATTAAATTATGTTCGAAATTTATCAAGACAAAGCAGGAGAATATCGTTTTCGTTTGAAAGCTAAAAATGGACAAAATATTTTGGCAAGCGAAGGTTATAAACAAAAAGCAAGCTGCGAAAACGGAATTGAATCTGTTCGCAAAAATTCGCAAGATGATTCTAAATACGAATTAAAAGAAGGTGCTTCTGGTAAATGGCATTTCAATTTAAAGGCAACAAATGGACAAGTAATTGGGACAAGCCAATCGTACGAAACTGAATCTGGCGCTAAAAATGGAATTGCTTCTGTAAAAACAAATGCTGCTGATGCAGAAATAAAAGAAGTAGGAGGTTAATTACAAACCGTCATAAAAAGCTGAAGCCTTGGATAAATCCAAGGCTCAACCTAATTAACACTAATATGAATTAACACTAAAAACTTATGAAGTAAAATAATGTTCAACTTTATTTTAGATGCGATCCAAGCATCCAAGCAGTTTTTTGATGTTGTTCTAATAAACCAACTAAGAAATCCGAAGTTGATATATCATGAAACTCATCAATTTCTACTACAGCCTGCGCCAAAAAGTTAATAATAACTTCGTGATCGTGTAGTAAATCAGCAATAAAACTTAAACTATCTTTGTTTTCTGTTTTTCTTGTTTCTGATAAATGAGCTAACTGCAAATACTCTGCCATAGTTGCTGGTGCATAAACATCTTTTTGACGAATTTTTTCTGCAACATCATCTATAACAATTTGTAACTCGTTATATAACGATTCAAAATACACATGTATTGTCTGAAAATCAGGACCTTCTACATTCCAATGTGCATTTCTTGTTTTTAAGTATAAAATATGTTCATCAGCTAATAATTTAATTAAAATATCAGCGATTTTTTGCTTTTTTTCTGGCGATAATAATTTCATATGATTAAATTTTATATTGTCTATTTGATTAACTTTACTAAAGCAAATATAAAACCAGAAAATGAATAAATTATAGATTTATTAAATCTTATTTCTATTCTTTTATAATTAAAAACTATGAACGACTCGAATTAACTTAAAATAAATAATGATGTTTACTTAAAAACAGAATTATTATTTTTGATTAGACAAATTTATAGTGGTTTTTTCAATTAGAGCCATTTTGAAAAGTTAAAAATTAATTAAATTTCTATGAAAAAGTTTCTTTTATTTATCATTTCTTTAACCCTAAGCAACACTTCTTTTTCTCAAACAAATCAAAATCAAACACTTAATAATAATTGGCGTTTCGGTGGTGGTTTGGGACTATCTTTTGGGAATAATAGTTATTTTGGATTTAATATTTCTCCAAGTGTAGGTTATATGGTTGCAAACAATTTAGAATTGGGTGCGACAGCTGGTTATCAGTATGCAAAAGATGATTATGTAAAACAAAATTTGTTTAATGTTGGTCCTTACATTAACTTTTTTCCAATCGAAAATATTTTCTTGAGAGCCAATTATATGTACTACACAGGAAAACAAAAATACAACGATCGCACACCATATTACAACAGTATTTATGAGGCTGACATAGACGAATCTGCGTTATGGTTAGGAGCTGGATATCAATCGAGCGGACCAGTAAGATTTCAAGCTGGTGTGATGTACAATGTTTTATACAAAGAAAACGAAAGTATATTTTCTTCAGGATTACAACCTTTTATGGGCGTTTCAATCGGATTATAAGTGATAAAAAAATCCATCTAAAGTTTTTAGATGGATTTTTTTATATTTATTTCAATTCGTCTTTTAAAAATTTTCCTGTCACACTTTTAGAATTTTTAGCAATTTCTTCTGGTGTTCCTTCGGCGACAATTTTACCTCCTTTACCTCCACCATCAGGACCAATATCAATCACATAATCAGCCAACTTTATCACATCTAAATTATGCTCGATAATGATAACCGTATTTCCAAATTCCACAATTTTATTAATCACTTTCATCAACACATTTACATCTTCGAAATGCAAACCTGTTGTCGGTTCATCTAAAATATAAATTGTTTTTCCTGTCTGTTTTTTAGCCAATTCTGTTGCTAATTTCACACGTTGCGCTTCTCCTCCACTCAATGTTGTCGACTGCTGCCCAAGCGTGATGTAACCCAAACCTACATCTTGCAACATTTTCACATAACGAAATATTTTCGGAATTGCTTCAAAGAATTCTACCGCTTCATTTACCGTCATTTCTAACACATCTGAAATTGATTTTCCTTTGTAGCGAACCTCCAACGTTTCGCGGTTAAATCGTTTTCCATTACATGTTTCACATTCGACATGAATATCGGGTAAAAAATTCATTTCAATTACACGCAAACCTGCTCCTTGACAAGTTTCGCAACGTCCACCTTTTACATTAAACGAAAAACGTCCCGGTTTATAACCTCTAATTTTCGCTTCAGGTAAATTTGTAAACAACGTACGAATATCAGAGAAAATTCCCGTATAAGTTGCAGGATTAGAACGAGGAGTACGACCAATTGGCGATTGATCCACTTCGATTACTTTATCCAAATGTTCTAAACCTTCGATTTTTTTGTAAGGCATCGGATCTTTTTCTGCTCTAAAGAAATGTTGATTCAGAATTCTGTACAACGTTTCATTAATCAACGTTGATTTTCCAGAACCTGAAACACCCGAAACTACAACCAACTCTCCTAAAGGAATGGTAAGATTTACATTTTTCAGGTTGTTTCCAGATGCTCCAAAAAGTTTTAATTCATTCCCATTACCTTTTCTTCGTTCTTTTGGAACTTCGATTTGTAACTGATTGTTTAAGTATTTTGATGTTAATGTATTTGATTTTAACATTTGTTCTGGTTCACCTTCCCAAACAATTTGACCACCATTTTTTCCTGCTTTTGGTCCAACATCAACCACATAATCTGATTCCAAAATCATGTCTTTATCATGTTCTACAACCAAAACTGAATTTCCGATATCGCGTAATTTCTTTAACGAATCTATCAATCTGACATTATCGCGTTGATGCAAACCAATACTTGGCTCATCTAAAATATACAACACATTCACCAATTGAGAACCAATTTGCGTTGCCAAACGAATTCGTTGCGCCTCGCCTCCAGAAAGTGTTCTAGAAGAGCGATTAAGACTTAAATAATCTAATCCGACATCTAATAAAAAAGATAAACGCGTATAAATTTCTTTCAGAATCTCGTGCGCAATTTGTTGTTGATTCGACGTCATCGAAACTGGTGCATTTTCAATCCATTTTTGCAACGATTGAAGATCCATTTCCGCAACTTCACCAATATTTTTATCATCGATACGAAAGAAAAGTGATTCTTTTTTAAGACGTTTCCCTTCGCAAGTTGGACAAATAACTTTCTTTCCAAACTTTTTGCTAATCGAACTTGAAGACGGATTATTTTTATCTTCCATTATTTCAGAAAGAAATTCATTCAATCCTTCAAAATCGATTTTATATGTTTTTTTAACTGATGCAAATTTAAGATCAAGATTCAATGTTTCTTTCAAACCATTCATTACATCATCAATCAATGCTTGAGGAAGTTTTTTGAAAGCAACTTTCTGGTCTACATTATGTTTGACAAAAATCGCTTCCAATTGTTTTTCTATTCGAGAAGATGATTTTAACGTCTCAAATAATTCTTCCAAATTATCAAACAACGATTTATCTTTATCTTGAAATAATTTTTCGTGATTTACCACTTTCAACTCACCTAAACCTGTACACGTCGGACAAGCACCTTTTGGTGAATTGAACGAAAATGTATTCGGTTCTGGCAACGCATATGACATTCCTGTCGACGGACACATCAATGAACGAGAAAAGAATTTCGTTTCATTGGTTTCGTAATCCAAAATCATCGTAATCCCATTACCTTGTTGCATTGCATGATCGATACTTGAACGCAAACGTTGATCATTCACCTTATCATTCAACAACATTTTGTCCACCATCAATTCGATATCATGCGTTTTGTAACGATCTAACATCATTCCAGGCGTAATATCTTGCAACTTGCCATCAATGCGCATTTCAAGAAAACCTTTTTTAGAATATGTTACAAAAACTTCTCGATAATGACCTTTTCTTGAACGTACAATTGGCGCTAAAATCGCAATTTTCTTCTCGCTGTATTGTGTTCGAATCAACTCAATAATTTGCTCTTCTGTGTAAGCAACCATTTGTTCGTTTGTTTCGACTGAAAAAGCCGTAGAAGCACGCGCATACAACAAACGAAGAAAATCATAAATTTCTGTAATTGTACCAACAGTGGAACGCGGATTTTTATTGGTCGTTTTTTGCTCAATTGCAATAACAGGCGACAAACCATCAATTTTATCAACATCTGGACGTTCTAAACCTCCCAAAAATTGACGTGCATAAGCCGAAAAAGTTTCGATATAACGACGTTGTCCTTCTGCATAAATCGTATCAAAAGCCAACGAAGATTTCCCACTTCCACTTAAACCCGTGATTACCACAAGCTCGTTTCGAGGAATCTTTACATCAATATTTTTTAGATTATGTTCACGTGCACCGTAAACTTCAATAAAATCTTTTTCCATGTTCGTTTGTAAGAAGTTGCAAAAATACAAAAAAAGCCACATTACTGTGGCTAAGTGTACTTTAAAAATTGTTAATTCTTAAGTATTTATTGTTTTTTAATTGGAATATAAATTCGAGAAATTAGTTTTAAACTATCTGTTTCCTTCGGATCGTTTAACATAATTTCTAATTGTTTTGTATCCAGTTGTAATTTTTTAGATTTTGCATAATTCTTCATTTTCTCGATTGTTTGCGCACGCTTAGAACGAGGTCCTAAATGCAATGTCAACAAATAATCTCCACCAGGAACAACCACTTTTTTCATCTCTTTTTGCAAAGGCAAATCTTCTATTAATTGTATTCCAGCAAAAAATGTTGTCTTATCTTTTTCTTTATCAAAATCAGTAAAGTAGACATATGGAAAACCTAAATCGAAATCAAAACCACCTTCATCTTTATTCATTAACGATTTATAAATCACCTCAAAAGCACCATCTACTTTATCCATTATATCTTTTTCCGCTAAACTTGATTGTTTACGAATCGCTAATAAATTTGTTCGACCTAATTCTACAATTCGATATTCACCATAATTCAATCGTCCTTCTTTTTGATCCTTATCTAATCTAACTTTCACTTTTTGATTTAGGTTATCCAAAGATTTTTCAAATTTAGATTCAGGATTTTTGAAAAAAGCAAAATAGCGGTAGAAATAAGGAATTTCTTGACTTAAATAATTCAATTTTGCAGTTGTTTTCCCATTTTCTTGTTGTTCAAATTTGACATTCAAACTATCTAATTTTTCCCAACCATCATATTTTATCGTATAATTAACGAAACGATTAATCGAAAAATTTTCAATCGTTACTTTTCCTGAAGCAATTGAAGCATCTTCTGAATCCCATATCATATAATTTTCGTCCTCTTCTTTTGTATTCGAAAATTTCTTGATTGTCAAAGAATCCGAAGCTGTAAATTGTTGCCATTTCGAGAATTGACGAAGATTATAAAATTCGTCGTACACCAAACCAACAGGTGCATCAAATTCATATTGCATTTCTTCGTCGAAACGATTCGGTAAAACGATTGGTAATAAAGCCAAAACCGCAATAATGATTACTAAAAAAAGATTTATTTGTTTCATTTACAAAATTGATTGTACAAAAATAGAAATACTTTGTAGGACTCTTAATATTAATCTGAATTAATCTTTTAAAAATAGTATATTTGAGTAAATAATATAAACTTATGGACTTTACTAATTTAATTCAAGGAGCAATGGGACAACAAATTGTTGGTTCTGCTGCAAAACAATTAGGGATTAATGAATCTCAAGCTCAAACTGCTGTTGCAGCAGCTGTACCTTTTTTATTGTCTGCTTTAAATAAAAATGCACAAGGCGGAGGTGCTGAAGGAATTTCGAATGCTTTGAATCAACATGACGGGAGTATTTTGGATAATCTTTCTGGATTTTTAGGTCAAGGAGGAAACCAACAAGATGGATTAGGAATTTTAGGTCACGTTTTAGGAAATAAACAACAAAATGTAGAATCTGCAATTTCTCAACAATCTGGATTGAATACAGCACAAGTTACTCAAATTTTAGCGTTAGTTGCGCCAATTGTAATGGGCTACTTGGGTAAACAAAAACAATCTGCTGGATTAGATTCAAATGGGATTGCTGGTTTATTAGGCGGTTTAGTTGGTGGTTCTACAACTCAAACAAACCAAAGCGGAGTAAATTTAGGAGGTTTCGAAAAATTGTTAGATCAGGATGGTGATGGACAATTAGGAATTGGAGATGCCATGAGTTTATTGGGTGGATTTTTCAAAAAATAAGTCTTGTCTTAAACTGAATAAAAATACAAAATTTATTAAGCAGGAAATTTTCCTGCTTTTTTTGTTTCAAAAATTATCAACCTATATATTCTAAGTATTCGAAATTATCAAATTCATAAATATTAAAAGTTTGATTTAAAAAATATATTATTTTATTTGTTATTTAATATAATTTTATCAACAATAAAACACAAATAGCATGGATACTTTATTTTACTCAGAAAAATTCATTCAAAGAATTAAATCAAAAAACCCTAACGAAAAAGAATTTTTACAAGCAGTTGAAGAAGTTTCCGAAACCATTTTACCATTTGTAGAAGAAAACCCTAAATACAAAAAGTTCAAAATTCTTGAAAGAATTGCAGAACCAGAACGTATTATTCAATTTAGAGTAACTTGGGTTGATGATAAAGGCGAAATCCAAATCAACAAAGGTTATCGTGTACAAATGAATTCTGCGATTGGTCCTTATAAAGGTGGTTTGCGCTTTCATCCATCTGTTAATCTTTCTATTCTTAAATTCTTAGCTTTTGAACAAGTTTTCAAAAACAGCTTGACAACTTTACCTATGGGTGGCGGAAAAGGTGGTTCTGATTTTGATCCAAAAGGAAAATCGGACATGGAAATTATGCGCTTCTGCCAATCTTTTATGAGCGAATTATCTCGTCATATTGGCGCAGATGTCGATGTTCCTGCTGGTGATATTGGCGTTGGAGGGCGAGAAATAGGTTATTTATTCGGTCAATACAAACGAATGCGAAACGAATTTACAGGTGTTTTAACTGGAAAAGGATTAGAATATGGCGGTTCTTTGATTCGTCCTGAAGCTACTGGTTACGGCTTATTATATTTTGTAGAATGTATGTTAGCCGAAAAAAAAGAAACCTTAAAAGGAAAAACAGTTTCTATTTCTGGCTCTGGAAATGTTGCACAATATGCTGCTGAAAAGTCTCTGGAATTAGGCGCAAAAGTGGTTACACTTTCTGATTCTTCTGGATATATTTATGATGAAGACGGTTTTGATACAGAAAAACTAAATGTCATTTTCAAAATTAAGAATGATGATTACGATAGAATTTCAAAGTATGTTGATTATTATCCAAACGCTAATTTTTTCTCCGACCAAAATCCTTGGAAAGTTCCTTGTGATATAGCTTTGCCATGTGCAACACAAAACGAATTGGATTTACAAGATGCGCAAACTTTACATCTCAATGGTTGCAAATTGGTTGCCGAAGGTGCTAATATGCCAACAACTCCCGAAGCGGTTCATTATTTTTTGGATCATCAAATTTTATACGGTCCTGGAAAAGCTGCGAATGCTGGTGGTGTTGCAACTTCTGGATTGGAAATGTCTCAAAATTCGATCCGTCAAAATTGGAACAGAGAAAAAGTAGATTATCGATTAAAAGAAATTATGATAAAAATTCATCACCAATGTAAAAAATATGGAAAAGGTGAATTTCAAGAAAATATAAATTATTACAAAGGCGCTAATATAGCTGGTTTCGTAAAAGTTGCCGATGCTATGATTGCTCAAGGAATATAAAAATCCATTTATAAAATTCGGTTCCCTTTACTGAATTTAGAATTCAATTGTTTGTTATTAAAGCTGGACTTCTGTTCAGCTTTATTTTTTTAGAGTGGAAAATTAATTTTAAATCCAATTCCACGAACAGATTCAAATTTTATGGTTTCATCGTTCTGAAAATATTTGCGCAAACGTGTCATAAAAACATCCAAACTTCTACCCATAAAATAATCGTTTTCGCCCCAAATTTTTTCTAAAATCTCTTTACGACTCACTAATTTTTGATTATTCTGAATCAAGAAACTCAATAATTCTGCTTCTTTTTCTGTTAACTGAAATTTTTCTTCTTGATAAGATAATTGCAATTGATTTGGAAGAAAAACATAAGCTCCAATTTTGATCAATTCTTCTAAAACAGGTTGATTTCGTTTCAAAATATTTTTTATTCGCAAGACCAATTCTTCAGGATCGCAAGGTTTTGTGATATAATCATCTGCACCTAATTTCAAACCTAAAACACGATCAAAACTTTGCGCCTTAGCAGTCAAAAATAAATATGGAATTGTAATGGTTTCGGCTAATTTTTTCGCCAAAGAAAAACCATCAATTTCGGGTAACATGACATCAAAAATGATTAATTGAGCTGATTCCAACGATTCTATTTCCTTCAATAGTTTTTGTGGATGATCAAACCAAGTCACTTCAAAATCAGAAAATTCTAGATATTGTTTGAGAACAGTTCCCAAATCTTGATCATCTTCTACTAAAATTAATTTAGTTTTCATTCGGCAAAATGATTAAAAATTGAACACCTTTGTCTTTATTATTCTGAACGTTAATTGTTCCTAAATATCGTTCGATTGTATTCTTGACCAAAAATAATCCAACACCCAAACCGCTTACATTTTGGTTAATAGAACGATTCACACGATAATATTTATCAAAAATAAGAGGCAAATCATTGGTTGGAATTCCAATTCCATTATCCGAAAAATTCAATGTTATTTTTTTTTGAAATTTAAAATCTAATACAATTTCAGTAGCTCCATATTTGACTGAATTTTCAATTAAATTCTGAGCAATTTGTTTAAAATCGTTTGTTTTCAGTACATTATTTTTCTCGAAAATACTTTGATTAATAAGTTTAATTTCTGGATATTGAAGTTGAATCTTTTGGATAATTTCATTCAAAATAACCTCATCTAACAATTCAGAATTTTCGTCATTTTTCACAAAAATAGAATCAACAGTTTGCTCCAAACGATTAATTTGTCTGTTCATCATTTGTTGCGTTTCTGGATGTTGAACTTGATGCAAAGCAAATTTCATCGTCGTAATTGGCGTATTCAATTCATGCGCAATAGAGTCTATTGTCAAATGTAATTGATTGATTTTTTCTTCTTGTTTCGATAAATTTTTAAGACTTTTCCAATACAAAAAGACAATTAATCCAACAATCAACAAACTCACAATGATTAAAGGAATAATTTTCTTGAGAATTAAAAATTTCAAATTCAGTAATTCAAAATCTGTCTTTCCTCTAATTTTATATTTATGACGTTCATTTTTATTAATTCCTAAATCAGAATCTGTTTGATTACTAATATCATCCGATGACCAAACACTTTGATTAATATTAGTTGGTTTCGCAATTTTATTTGTCGTTTCGTAAATCACATACTTTTTCTTTGGCAATAATTCTTTATGATTCAATTCATCATAAACCGAATAAACATCTGTACGAAGCGCTATTTCAAAATTATTTTCCTTAGAATAAACGTCTAATAGAGAATCTACAATTGGCGTATAAATCTCATAATTATAATCTACTTTCGTTCGAATTATTTGTAATTCATCAAACTGTTTTTTTTCATCATGATTCAGTTTTTTGAAATAATCTAAAATCTTATCATCATTAGAATCTGTTTCATATTTTGACATAAAATTCATCACTTTAACTCCAATTTCACACGCCTCTTTATTCATATCTTTCTCAATCAATCGATACAAATTGTAGATATAATACCCTTGCAATGCAACCAAAACGATCAATGCAAAAGAGAAAATAAATGTATAATGTTTTTTAGATAATTTCATAAGCTTTCCATCAATTCAAAAATACATTGTTTTCGCACATAAATTACACATTAACTCATCGTTAACCGTTCATTAACCAAGTAAAATCGAAACTTGAAAGAGATTTGTTAAAAATCTGAACCATGAAAATAGTAATAACATTTTTTCTGCTACTTCCAAATTTAATTTTTGCACAAATTATTTCTGGAAAAATTATCGATGAGCAAAATCAACCAATCAAAAATAGTTCTATTGAAGTTGAAATTCCTTCACAAGATCCAATTGTAGCTGAATCGAATGAAAATGGCGAATTTAATTTTGAGCTTCATCAAGCACAATCATTTACAATTTACATTAAAGAATTTGGTTACCAAGAATTTGAAAAGACATATCAAGCTAACTCAGAAAACTCTTTGATTATTACGCTTCAAAAAGATGAAACAATTAACTTAAAAGACGTTGTTTTTTCTAGTCAAAAACCTTTGTTGAAACGAAAAATTGATCGAATAGAATTTAATGTCGAAAATACGCCTTTGCAAAATTTAAGTGCTTGGGATATCGTGAAAAACACGCCAAATGTTCTTCTAAAAAATGAACAGTTAAGTGTGAGAGGAAATACGCAAATTTTAGTCACAATTAATGATAAAAAAACATTAATGTCCCAAGATGATTTGAAACAATTGTTGGAAAATACTGATGGTGCAACAGTTTCTTCGGTTGAAGTCATTACCAATCCGCCTGCAAAATATGAAGCTTCTGGAAGCGCGATTATAAATATTAAAATGAAGAAAAATGTGCTTTCTGGTTACAAAGGACAAATTGCGACACGTTATCATCAATCTATTTATAGCAAAGGAATGCTGGGTACTACCCAATCTTACAATACAGAAAAATGGCAATTGACAGGAAGTTATTATTTTGTGAATGGAAAATATGTTCGCAAGAATTTTGATGTAACAACTTATGAAAAAGATCAGACACGCTGGGAAAGTGACATGATTCGTCGAACAGTTGCGAAACAACAACATATTTACAACTTTGCTTCTCAATATTCAATTGATAGTTTACAGAATTTTCAGTTTGGAATAAATGGTTCTAGAAATCCTGCTTCAATTGGGAATTATAACGTTCCGACAAATATTTACAATACAACAAATAATCAACTTGAATCATTTTATAAAACACAAAATCATCGTCGCGAAGCTTCAAATAATTTTAATACGTATTTGGTTTATGACAAAAAAATTGCGAAAAATAATTTGACTTGGAGTAACAATTTTAGTCATCGTTATTACAAAGAAAATCAAGATGTTTTAACAAAACTGAATTTCAAGGATAAACCTTATGAAGAAAATCGTTTTTTGAGTGCTGCACTTCAAAAATTGAATCTATTTTCTACACAAATTGATTATAGTTTCACTAATGAAAATTTCGGCTTGGAAGCGGGAGCGAAATATAGTTTTGTGAAGAATGATAATGATTTAGATTTCTTTGAGTCGATTCAAAATCAAATCGAATATCAACCCGAAAAAAGTAATATTTTTGATTACAAAGAACAGATTTTTGCGTTGTATATTTCTGGAAATTACAAATGGAAAAAATGGGAAGCAAAAGCTGGTTTGAGATCTGAAACAGCTCTTATAAATACGATTTCTGATAATCCAATTAGCCAAAATAAACGAACAAACACCGATCTTTTTCCAACTTTATACGTCATGTATAATTTTGAAAATACTGGACAAATTGGTTTGAATTATGGAAAAAGAATTGATCGACCAGATTATAATTTCTTGAATCCTTCAAAATCATATTACAATCTGTTTTCTTATTTTCAGGGCGATGCCAATGCAATTTCTACGATTATTCACAATTTGAGTTTATCTTACACTTTGAAAGATTGGAATTTTGAAGCCTATTATCGATACGAGAAAAATCCAGCGATGGAAATTTCTATTCAAAATCCTGAAACTTTCGAAACAGTTTATCATTTTACAAACATCAAAAATGGAGAAGCTTTTGGAGCAAATCTTTCGAAAAATTTTAATCTAAAATCGTGGTGGAAACTGAATTTATTTACATTTGTGGAATATAATCAAAATTATTTTTTCGGACCAGATCAACAACAATACAAAAATGATGTGTTTACTTATTATATTTCTTTAAGCACTCAATTGGATTTAGACAAAGCAAAAACATTTAATATTTCGACAGGATATCATTATAATTCCCCAGCTATTCAAGCTTCATTTGATATTAGTTCTTCTCAAAATACATATTTGATTTTAAACAAAAAAATATGGGATAAACGTTTTGAAATTGGTTTGGTTTTCAATGATATTTTTAAAACTGATCGCAATACGATTTCTACGAAATACGCAAACCAAAATCAATATTTCAAAGATTATCGCGATACACAATATTTTATGTTGAATTTGAAATACAATTTCGGAAACCAGAAAGTAAAAGAAGCGAAACAAGCGGAAAAAACTGCAGAACAAAATAGAATTTAGCGTTACAAAAAAAACTTAAGTTTTATTAAATTTGAGGAAAAGCAATAAAATGAATTCAGTAAAAATCATTCGAACAAATTCTTCTAACAAAGATTTTCAAGAATTGGTAACAGAATTAGATAAAGATTTAGCGATAAGAAATGGCGAATTTCATTCTTTCTTTTCGCAATACAATAAAGTTGACAAAATAAATCACGTTGCTATCGCCTATTTAAACGAAAATCCTGTTGGTTGTGGCGCTATAAAACATTATTATGATACAACGATGGAAGTGAAAAGAATGTATGTAAATCCTGATTTTAGAGGAAATAGAATTGCAGCTAAAGTTCTGAATGAGTTAGAAAATTGGGCAATCGAATTAAATTATGAACGATGTATTTTGGAAACCGGATTGAAACAACCCGAAGCAATCGCGTTGTATGAACGATGTGATTACACAAGAATCGAAAATTACGATCAATACAAAGACATCGAAGAAAGTGTTTGTTATGAAAAAATATTGAAATAGAAAAGCTGAGCGATGCTCAGCTTTTTTATTATTTATTAGATTCTTTTACCATTTTGTTCATTTCGGATGCCGTAATTTCACCATCCATAATCATGTACATTTGTTGATCATCGCTGTTAATACTCATCAACACATTTTTAAAAACTTTCGCATTTGCATTTTCCGTTAAAAAGCGAATTTTACTTCCGTCCTTATTTATCGACATCAATTTTTCGAAATAGATTATTTTTTCAAGAAAACAGTTCCTCCAGCTTGCGCTTTTGGAAAAATTGTAACATCAGCAATTTGTACATGTTCTGGTTGTTGCAACAAATACTCTATTGCATTTGCAATATCCTCTCCAGCCAATGGTTCAAAACCTTTGTATACATTATCCGAAAGTTCTTGATTTCCTTTGAAACGAACCAAAGAAAATTCTGTTTCTACCGCTCCTGGCGCAATATTGGAAACTTTGATTCCGTAAGGTAACAAATCATAACGCATTCCTTTGCTTAACGATTCTACCGCCGCTTTCGACGCACAATATGTTCCTCCATTTGGATAAACTTCTTTTCCCGCAATCGAAGAAAGGTTGATGATATGCGCATTTGATGATTGTTTAAGAATTGGAATAATTGCTTTCGAAACGTAAATTAATCCTTTTACATTGATATCAATCATTGCTTCCAAATCCTCCAAATCAGCTGTATCAAAAGGTGCTAATCCGTGCGCATTTCCCGCATTATTGATTAAAACATCAATATTTTTCCACTCATTTTCTAAACTTTCTACTGCATTAAAAACAGCTTCCTTGTCTCGAACATCAAATTGAATGGTTTTTACTTCCGTAATTTGACTCAATTCTGCCTGAATTTCATCTAATCGTTCTTGACGACGCCCACACAAAATTAAACGATAATTTGGTGCTAATTTCTTTGCTGTCGCCATTCCTATGCCAGATGTTGCTCCGGTTATGAAGACTGTTCTTTTCATTTTCTTAAATAATTAAAAGTGCTTTTTTAAGACCGTCTAAGATACAAGCTAAAAAGAAATTAAAAAATGATTTATCCTGTTTTCGTTCGATATTTTCTACTTTTTCTTCTTTCATTTTTCCACGAGAATCATTCTTTACCGCTGCATTTCCAACTGCTGATAATAATTTCCTTTTCGAACCATCATCACGCAAAACATTCACTTTCAAATTTTGATAATCTATTCCAAAATTTCCTCCAGCAACTTTATCATTTCCATCAAAATTAAATTTTATTTGATTGAAAAATCCATCAACAGAAACCTTAAGATATGGTTTCACAAAAGGATCGAGATTTTTTGCAGGAAGTTTTGAAATTGAACCATTGATATTAAATTTCTCTGAACGATTCATTGGATTAAATGTCCAATTTGCACGCAAATCTCCATTCATAAATTCTGAATGCCAATCAACATCAACGTTTGGTAAAGATATTTTACGATAACCCGAATTGACATTTTTAACCCTTGCATTTATCGACGAAAACGTCAATTTTCCTGTTCCAATACTTTTAGCCGTTTCCTCTTCATATTCTAATTTAGAGTTGACCAATTGCAACTGTTTCACCCCTAAATCGAATTTCATTTCACGTAATTTTTGTGAAAACATTGTTTTACGTTTTGTGTCATCAGGTGGAACCAAACTTCTATAAATATTTGCATAAAGCTGGTTCAATTTTATTTGATTCGCTTTCAAGAAAAAATCTTTTGAAGGCGAAATTCCCCATTGTATACCGTTTCCTTGCAATTGTTTCACAGAAACAGTATACAAATCAGCTTGTTTTTGCAAAGATGCAGTATATGCTTTTCGAGTAAGTTTTGGTGTCAATTTTAATTGATTTAACGTCAAATTTCCATTCTGAAACTGCAAAGCTCCAGTAGTCATCTTATATATTTTTCCTAAATCAAAATCGATTCCCGAAGATTTCAGTAATACAGATTTATACGAAAAAGGAATCGCTTCTTGAATTGTTTTTGGATCAACATTAATTTGATTAAACGCTAACTGAATTTGCTTCAATGTTAAATTCGGCGTTTTTTGTTGATAAGGAATCACATCTAAATGTCCATTTACCAACGAAATTTTATCGACTTTTATAACATCGTTAAATTCTTTTGACGTTTTTCCTTCTCGTTGCGCCACTCGTCTGGGCTGTCCATAAATCGTAAATTTTGGATTTTTGAAAATAACCTGATTGATTCGAAGTTCTTTCCCATAATCATTTTTCAATCCTAAAACCGTCAAATTAACATTATTGAAATCAAATTTTTGTAAAGCAATAAAACGTGATTGCTTGATTTGAATTGTATCAATTCCAAGGTTAAAATTAATCAAGAACTTTTCTGTTACTTTTTCAACTTTCTTCGCAATAACTTTTTCATTCTTTTGATCGATGATTTTCACATTTACCTCATCCAATTTGATTGAGTTTGTATGAAAATAAAAATCACCATTTTTTATTCCCCAACTGTTATTATTCAACGTCAAAATTGGCGCTTCGACATCTAATAATGTATTTGATTTAGTATAATTTTGATTAAATTGATTTTTTGAAATTAATGGTTTCATTTTGAAATTTTTCAGAATCAATTTCTTTTCAGTTAAATCAAAATTAGATGCTGTTAAGGTATGCATTTCATTCAATCGATAATACATCGAATCCAACTTAATACGAAAAGTTTTATAATCAATCGGAATATCATTTGTGCGTGTCAACGCATTCATTTTTATTCCTTCGATATTTAACGCCACATTATTTATTGCATATTTTACCGTTTTTGCATTCGAGTAGAGTGAACGAATTTTACCGTTTTCTATTTGCAACTTTTTGATATTAATTAACTCCGCATCTTCCGTTTTTATGCTTACTTTTTTGATTGATTCTTTCTCAACTTTATTCTCTGGTTTAGCAGAAATAATGGTAATTTTTGGCTTTTTGAATTTAATTAAATCTGTTTTAAAATATAATTTATCTTCTGAAGTAAATCCCCAATCCATCTTAGAAAGCGAAAGAAGTGGCGATTCAATATCTAATAAATCATTTTCAGAATCGTTTTGAACGTACATTTTTCCGTTCATTTTAAGTGGTTTCATCAAGAAATTATCCAACTCAAAATCAGTTTCATTAAAACGAACTTTTCGTGCTCTAATCAATTGTTGATCTTTAACCACAAAAAACATCGAATCTAATTTAATATCAAAAGCAGAATATCTGAACGGAATTTTTTTGTCCGCTGTTCGCTCATTGAAACGAACACCGTCAAAATCAATCGAAAAATTAGAAACATTTGCAATATGTTTTTTCCCTGATTGAGAATACAAATTGAATTCGCCGTTGTTTATATTTACATTGGAAACATCAATACTTTGACCAACTTTGGATTGCGCTGTATCTTTTTTGACCGAATCTTTTTTCTCTTTAAGATAATAATTTACAGAGGGATTATTGATGTTGATTGAATATGCTGTAACTTCTTTTTTGGTAATTAATTTTATAAAATTGATACCGACAACATTTATTTCTTTCACTTTTCCTGTTGCATCAATCGAATCCTTTATCAACAAAGAATCTTTTGGAGAAACTTCAACATTTTTTAGTGATAAAGACGAATTAAAAATAGAAAAGCTCAAATCTTCGTAAGTCAGATTATAAGCCGTATCGTTTTTTTCTGCAATGATTTTTGGAAGTCGATCATTCAGAAAATAGGAGATGTAAAAACTTAAAATAAAAAGTACCGCAATAATAGAAATTAAAGCGATACCTATTTTTTTTATCCAACGGTTTTTAATCATTGATATAGTTTGGTTAACAGTCTTAAGAACAATTATTATACCAGATATAACAAAATGTTAAATTTATTCGTTGATATCGTAGATTTCTTTGATATTTTCTAAGATTTTATCGAAGTTTAAATTCAAATCAATTAATTTCCCAGTAAACAAATCGAACACCCAACCGTGTACTTCCAATCCATTTTCCATAGCACGTTGCACGAAAGGATTTTTTACCACATTTACACATTGTTCTTGTACATTTAACTCTACCAAACGATTATAGCGCATTCCTTCGTTTTCGATTGCATTTAATTCTTCTGAATGTAAACGATAAACATCTCGAATATTACGCAACCAAGGATTCATCATTCCTAAATCTTTCGGAATCATTGCAGATTTAATCCCTCCACAATTATAATGTCCACAAACTATAATATGTTTCACTTTTAGGTGTTCTACCGCATAGTCTAAAACAGAAGTGGTATTCATATCCAAACTAATTACCATATTAGCAATATTGCGGTGTACAAAAACCTCACCTGGCTCCGCTCCCAACAACTCTTCTGCCGTCACACGACTATCCGAACAACCAATGTAAAGCACTTCTGGATTTTGACCAGCCGAAAGCTTATCAAAATATTGCTCGTCTTGTCCTAAACGTTTATTTACCCACTCTTGGTTGTGTTCAAAAACTTTTTCTAAATTCATAATTTTCTAAATTACATCTTGTACTTCTGGATGTTTACCAACATAAACGCTCACATAACTACAAAATGGAATGATTTTCAACTGATTTTTTCTTGCGTAATCTACAGCTTCTAACACTAATTTTTCGGCCAAACCTTGTCCTCTCAATTCGGGATTAACACCTGTATGATTAATCAACATTTGTTTTTCTTTCAGCATAAAAGTTAATTCACCAACTTCTTTATTATTCTCATCAAGAAGTATAAAAACTCCATTTTTTCCTTCTAAATTCAATTCAATTTTCATAGAATAGTATTTTAAATTCAAATTAATCTTTTTGGATGAGATTTGGTCAAAAAGATTTGTTAAAAGTCTCGATATACAAGACAAATTTACGGGTGAAAAGTTTTTAATTCAAAGAAAATTTAAACAAATAATAACAATCAATTTACAATCATCTTTCTATTTGATAATCAACAACAAGCCATTCTATATAATATTTAATGTATAGGTTTGAGTTTTTTACTTGATTATTTATTACATTTGTTAGATATTTTAAGGAAATATTCTTCATATGAAATTTATTGTATCGAGCAACACGTTATTAAAAAATGTTAACTTAATCGGAGGGGTTATTAACTCTAATAATACTTTACCAATCCTTGATAATTTTTTATTCGAATTGGATGGTAGCCAATTAACTATCACTGGTTCTGATTTAGAAACAACAATTTCAACAACTTTAGAAGTTGAGTCTAATGATAATGGAAAAATTGCAATTCCATCAAAAATCTTAACTGACACGTTGAAAACTTTCCCTGCGCAACCGCTTACTTTTATCCAAAAAGAAGGAAATACGTTGGAAATTGTTTCAGAACAAGGAAATTATCAGTTAGCATTCGAAGACGCAAACGAATATCCTCAAACGCCAGATATCGAAGACGCAAGCTCTACAACACTTAGTGCAAGCATTTTATCAGAAGCAATTATCAAAACTATTTTTGCGACAGGAAACGACGAATTACGTCCAATTATGACAGGAGTCTTCTTCCAAGCAAATGCAGATATTTTCCGTTTTGTTGCTACAGATGCGCATCGTTTGGTAAAATATACTCGCAATGGCTTAGACAATTTACAAGCTGCTGAATATATTATGCCGAAAAAACCACTTAACTTATTGAAAAATATTTTAGGAGGAAATAATGACAATGTAACAATCGAATATAACAATACAAATACACGTTTTTCATTCCAAAACATCGTGTTAACTTGTCGTTTGATTGATGGTAAATATCCTAATTATGAAGCGGTAATTCCAAAAGAAAATCCAAATGTATTAACGATTAACAGAAACTTATTCTTGACATCTTTGAAACGTGTGGCAATTTTCTCTAACAAAACAACAAACCAAGTTCGATTAAAATTAGTTGGAAATTCATTGACAATTTCTGCTGAAGATATCGATTTTGCAAACAAAGCAGAAGAAAGACTTCCTTGTGATTACAACGGAACTGACTTACAAATCGGTTTCAATTCTCGTTTCTTAATCGAAATGTTGAACAATTTACAATCAGAAGAAATAACATTAGAAATGTCTGAACCAAATCGTGCAGGAATCATCAAACCAGTTGATGGACTAGAAGATGGCGAAGAAATCTTAATGCTAGTTATGCCAGTTATGTTAAACGCATAATCAAAAAGAATACATAAAATTCATTTATACAATACAATGAAAATTTCATACAATTGGCTAAAAACCTACATTGATACAGATATCACACTTGATGAAGTGTCTTCAACACTTACAAGTACGGGTCTAGAAGTTGAAGGTGTAGAACAAGTAGGTGGAGCTAAAAATTATTTGGAAACCGTATTAGTTGGTAAAGTTTTATCAGCTGTGCCACATCCAAACGCAGATAAATTAAGAGTTACTAAAATAGATTTAGGAGACGGAAAAGAAACGCAAATTGTTTGTGGAGCTCCTAATGTTGCAGAAGGTCAAAATGTTCCTGTTGCAACTGTCGGAACGGTTTTACCTTCACCAGATGGTGAATTTAAAATCAAGAAGGCAAAAATTCGTGGTGAAGAATCTTTCGGAATGATTTGTTCTGAAGTAGAATTAGGAATTGGTACAGATCATTCTGGTATTTTAGTTTTACCAGAAGATTTAAAACCTGGAACTTCTACGTTCGACCTATTCGGAAAAAATGATGAAGTTGACCACGAAATCGAAATTGGTTTAACGCCAAATCGTGCGGATGCAATGTCACATTTTGGTGTAGCGCGTGATTTACATGCGGCCCTTAAAACTCGTGATATCGCGTCAACATTCAAAACATATGATGTATCAAATTATCCTACGACAGATTTCGGAAAAAATCCTATTTCTATCGAGGTTAAAGATACAGAAGCAGCGCCTCGTTATGCAGGTGTTTACTTAAAAAATGTAAAAGTTGCTGAGTCGCCAGATTGGTTAAAAAATCGTTTAAAAGTTATAGGATTATCGCCAATTAATAATGTGGTTGATATTACCAATTACATTTTACACGATTTAGGACAACCTTTACATGCTTTTGATGCAGCTAAAATTGAAGGAAATAAAGTAATCGTTCAGAAATTAGCAGAAGGAACAAAATTCACAACTTTAGATGGCGTTGAACGTACATTAAAAGGACATGAATTGATGATTTGCAACGAGAATAATCCAATGTGTATTGCTGGAGTTTTCGGAGGAAAAGATTCTGGAGTTTCGGATGCAACGACAACTATTTTCTTAGAATCAGCATATTTCGAGCCAGTAACAATTCGTAAAGGAGCGAAAGCACATGCATTAAATACGGATGCTTCTTTCCGCTTTGAACGTGGAATTGATCCTAACATAACTATCGACGCGTTGAAGAAAGCTGCGATGATGTTAGTTGAAATTGCTGGTGCTGAAATTGCATCTAATATTGATGATATTTATGCAAATCCTATTCAAAACTTTAATGTAAAATTACGTTTACATAAAGTGGTTGAATTATTAGGAGTTGAAATTCCAGAACATAAAATCAAATCGATTTTAGAAAATTTAGAAATTAAAATTTTGTCAGAAAATGATGGAATTTTAGATTTAGAAGTTCCAGCTTATCGTGTAGATGTACAACGTGATGTAGATTTGATTGAAGATATTTTGAGGATTTATGGATACGATAATATCGAAATTCCTTCAAAATTCTCGTTTTCTTATGTTCCAAATCAAAAAGTTAGTCCAGATAAAATCGAAGATTTTATTGCGCGTCAATTGATTTCTTTCGGATTCAATGAAGCGATGAATAACTCGTTAACGAAAAGAGAATACGAAGAAATTTTCTTTTATCCAGAAGGTGAAAGTGTTGCAATGTTAAATCCGCTTTCTGCTGATTTAGCTGTAATGCGTCGCATTTTATTGAATGGTTTATTAGAAAATGTTGCGTTCAATATCAACCGTCGTAATTCGGATGTTAAATTATTTGAATTTGGGAAAGTTTATCGCAAAATTGATGGTATTTACGAAGAAAATAAATGTTTAGGAATCGTTCTTTCAGGAAACTTTAATAGCGAATCGTGGACAGGAAATTTACGTAAAGCTTCATTTGCTGATTTGAAAGGTTTGATTAAACAAATTTTTGTTCGATTAGATATTCAAATTACAGATGAGTTACCTGCAAAAGATGATAATTTCTTAGATGGAATTGAATTTGTTTCTGGTCAAAAATCATTAGGAAAACTTGGAATCATCAGCAAAAAATTAGCAAAAAAATTAGGCGTTAATCAAGATGTTTTCTTTGCTCAATTAAATTGGGATGCAATGGTTGCTTTAGCAAACAAACACGATTTGAAATACAAAGAAATCTCTAAATTCCCAGGTTCTCGTAGAGATTTAGCTTTATTGCTTGATTCTTCTGTGAAATATGAAGAATTGTACAAAGCGACAAAAGAAGTCAAAACGAATTTGTTGAAAGCCGTTAATTTATTCGACGTTTACGAAGGAGATAAATTGCCAGCTGGTAAAAAATCGTATGCTTTAAGTTTTATGATTCAAGACGAAAATAAAACATTAAGCGATCAAGAAATTGATGGTTTAATGAATAAATTAATCAAATTGTATCAAGAAAAATTCAACGCTGAGTTGAGATAAAATATTCCGAAAAATGAAAAAGATTGTAACTTTATTTTCAGCAACTATTTTGATGAGTTTTATAGCAACTTCTTGTTCTACAAGCGCAAGTACTGCTAAAATTAAACCTAAAGCGGAAGTTTCGATTTCAAATCAAAATTGGTATTTGATCAACGATAACAACGTAGTAAAAGGTTTGTACGATAAAGACGTGATGTTGGTTATTGACGAAGCTAATTCGACTGTAAGTGGATTTGCAGGTTGCAACAATTTCAATGCTTCTTTTACAAAAGTTAGCGGCGTTACAAGCTTTGTTAATTTTTCTGAAACTAAAATGGCTTGTCCTAATTTGCAAGAAGAAAAAGCATTTTTATCGATGTTGAAAAGTGTAAATCGTTACGAAGTTTCAGGAAAAGAATTACATCTTTACAAAAGCAATATTTTATTATTAAAATTCAAAACAATTTAGTTTTTATAATAAAAAAGCTCCTTACAAGGAGCTTTTTTTATGTTTCTTTATTTTCTTCTACCGATTTTATCTCAACAGTATCATCACTTTGCTTGAAACCAATTTTAGTAATCGGAATTTCTTTTGATGATAAATAAAACTCTAAATCAGCATTTAATTCGATCAGACGATGCGGAAAATCTTGACCAACATTTTGCTTGGCTTCTGTTAAGAAAATTGCGCAATGTTTTAAATAATCAGGCGTTAATTTCGATTTTGCTTCTTGAAATGCAGAAAACAATACCTTTTCTGTCATCACAATATTTTTCGTTTCATCTTTTCTGTATAATGCATATAAACGTTTTTTAAGCGATTGTGTAAAATCAATCATCATTGTATTTGAGAAAATTTTCATTTCAGCCGCATAAGGCGTCCAGAAATCTTTGTTCAACGCATTTTGATTTTTCAAAATTGATAATAACGGAGAATCTTGCGCCAAATTCGTAGTCATGTGATGTAGAAGTAATTGTTTGCGCTCGTCAAAAGTTGGAGGAAAAATCGGAATATGTAAATCAAAACGACCAGGTGCAACGATTTCATCATTCAAATTTGCTAAAGATTCAACAGCTCCAACAATCAAAAGTTCTTTCGTATCATTTTTCTGAATATGTCTAAGAACGGAATAAAACAAATCGACCATTTCGGGATAAATGGTATTTACAGAAGTAGAATGTAATATTTCGTCGAACGAATCAATAAACAATAATGTTTTAGGTTGATTCATCTTTTTTGAAAGAAAATCGGAGAATTTATTCTTTTTGTTATCAAAATTCCCAACTAAATAATCATTGAAAATATGTACAAATTCGTAACCAATCATATCCGCTATTTTCTTTGCCCAATATATTTTCCCACTACCTGGAGGTCCATACAAAATCAAGCCAGCAGGTTTTGAGATTCCCCAACTTTCTCCTTGATCTTTGCTGATAAATGGATCTAACATATCAGTCATATAAAAATACAAATCAGTATAACCAACTAAACTTTTACCAGAAAAATCTTCGCATTGCGGAAATGCTTTTTCTATAAACGGATATTTTCCCCCAATGTAAGAATGAATCAAATAACTTGACACTCCCGTTTTCATCTGCTTTGCAACCTCGGCAGGAATTCCATTTGTCACAAAAAAATGAAGCACTTCTTCTTCTTTCGCTCCAATTGTTTTAGCGATTTCTTCTATTGTTTTTTCTTTGGAATAATCTTCGGCATATCTTTTTAAGAAATCTTTATTCTCTTCCGAAAATGTTATAAATTGTTGTGTTACATTAAAATTTTCGTCAATACAAAAACTCAAATCAATATTAAAATCATTGATAAAATTCTGTAAACTTCCTAAAGATATTTCGAGTTGATTAGATAAATCCTTTAATTTCATTCTGTTGGCTTGTTCTAATTTCTATTAAAAATAAAGATTAATTCGTGAACTAAACCATTTTAAGTTCTAAACTTCTGTTAAAGGAGCAAGCGCATCTATAGATGCGCTTGCTCCTTTTAATTGTATATTTTAAAATTATTTACAATTTAGATGAATTAAGATAATCTTCCATTTCTTCTTTATTTGCTTCATCAGATTCGTCTTTTAGAACACGATGAGCCACTTTACCTACAGTTAAACCTTGAATAACGATTGAAAATAAAACAACGATGTATGTAATCTCTAATAACAAATCTTTCCATTCCGAATTTGGCATCGAAAGAACTAACGCAATTGAAACTCCTCCACGAATTCCTCCCCAAACCAAGACAATAAGTGAACCTTTAGAAAAAGTGTTTTTTCTTAAAATAGTACGAGCTGGAATAACAATTGATAATGTTCGAGATAATAGGACTATAAAAATTGTGGCAATTCCTAATAGAATTTGATCCATTAAATCTTCTATTAACAACAATTCGAAACCTATAAAAAGGAATAAAATGGCATTCATTACCTCATCAATAAGCTCCCAAAATTTGTTTAAATAATCTTGAGTTGTTTTACTCATTGCGAATTTCTTTCCATAATTTCCGATTATTAAACCTGCGATAACCATAGCTAAAGGACTAGAAATATGAAGTTCTTTTGCAATCAAAAATCCTCCCATTACAATCGACAATGTAATTAAAGCTGAAACTTTATAATCATCAATTTTTTTCATCGAATTAGACGCTGTAAATCCAAGTAATAATCCAAGTAAGATTCCGCCTCCGGCTTCCATTAAAAATAATTTTGAAACACTTGAAAAATCAGCATCAAAGCTTGGATTAGTTGCTATTTGTAAAACTACTGCGAACATTACAACGGCCACACCATCATTAAACAGTGACTCTCCTGTAATTTTTGTCTCAATAATTTTAGGAACTTTTGCTTGTTTCAAAATTCCTAATACAACGATTGGATCAGTTGGTGAAATTAATGTTCCGAACAATAAACAATAGATATACGGAATTTGAATACCAAAATATGGCGCAATGTAATATAAAATTACTGATATAATAAATGCTGATAATACTACTGATATTGTAGCATAAGTAGCAATTGTCCATCTCAAGTTTTTCAAATCGAGAATATTAACGTGCATTGCGCCTGCAAAAAGCAGAAAATTAAGCATTGCGCCCATCAATATTTCATTGAAGTCTAAACTATTAAAGAGTTGAAACATGTCTTTTGTAGCATCAGGAAAATAGCTATCTCCCAATAAACGGATAGCGATAGATACTAACATGGCGATAATCATAATTCCAATTGTTCCAGGTAATTTTAGGAATCGAAGGTTTGCATAAGAAAATAATGCAGCAAGAACAATTAGAACCGAAAAAGAATAATATAGTTCCATTGGTATTGATTGATTAAAATTTGGAAAAAGTTACAAAAAAAGAGCCACTATAAAGTGGCTCTTTCTATATTAATTTGATTTTTTTATCAAAATTAGTTTTTTGGAGCTTGCCCAATTAAATCCATAAATTGATCTAACTTAGGTAAGATAATAATTTGTGTACGACGGTTTTTAGATTTTCCTTCCGCAGTAGCATTTGTAGTTAATGGGTTATATTCTCCACGTCCACCAGCTGTTAAACGTTTACCATCAACACCGTATTGGTTTTGTAATGCTTGTACAACAGAAGATGCACGTAAAGCAGATAAATCCCAGTTGTTACGGATGTTTGGTTTAGAAATTGGCACATTATCTGTGTTACCTTCAATCAATACATCGTAATCTTTATAATCGTTGATGATTTTCGCAATTTTACTTAAAGTTTCTCCTGCAGCAGGTGAAATTTCGTAGCTACCAGATTTGTACAACATGTTATCAGCTAACGAGATGTAAACAACACCTTTTAATACTTTAACATCAACATCTTTTGCTTCATTGCTAGATAAAGAACGCGTTAAGTTGTTTGTTAAAACCATATTCAAACTATCCGATTTGCTTTTCGCATCGATCAAATGTTTGATGTATTTGTTAGACTGATTGATTTCGTTCACTAATTCAGAAACGTTTTTAGAACCACCATTAATACAATTTTTCAATTGTTCTTGTAATTGTTTAATTTGATTTCTTTCACTCTGAACTGTGTTTTCATACTGACCTTGGTTAGATTCAAAATTAGCTAATTTAGCTTTCGCTACAGCCAATTCTGTTTGACATCCTTGGTTCTCAGAATAAGCAGAATTGAATTTATTTTGTAATTCATCATACTTTTTCTGACTAACACAACTAAATAAAGTTGAAGCAGCGATAACCGCTACTGGCAAAATTGAAACTTTCATAATTATTTTTTTTATTTCAGTTATACGAATATATGTTATTATTTTTTATTGCGAGTATATATTCTGCAAAAACCATGCTGTAAAAATATAAAACTCCTACAATCATTTGGTTGTAGGAGTTTTAACCTTAATATTTTATTTCTATTGTATTAATCCTGAGGAATATATAAAACCTGACCTGGATAAATCTTATCTTCGTGTTTTAACATTGGTTTGTTTGCTTCGAAAATTTTTGGATACTGCATTGGATCTCCATAAACTTCTTTTGCAATTTTAGATAAAGAATCTCCACTTTTTACAGTATACATTGTCTTAGATAAATCTGGAATCTCAATTCTCAAAGGTGTTTTCAATGTTAATTGATCTTCTACTCCTTCCACTCCATCAATGTTACCTGCTGTTGCTAAAATTTTTTGTTTCTCGTTGATGTCCAACGCTTGTCCAGCTACTACAATTTTATCTCCATCAGTAGAAAAAGTTACTCCTGACAAATCAAATCCTTGCTTTGCAACTTGTTCTTGTACTTTACCTGCTTTTTCTTCTGGTGTTTCTGCACCTCCGAAGACTTTCTCTCCGGCATTTTTGATAAATGAAAATAATCCCATAACGAGTTGATTTTAATAATATTTATTTGTTGATATTTAGTAAATATATAATTTCTCTAACAATTATCGTGCAATTGATGAATATTTCTTTTTTAAATTTTCGGTAATCGAGAGTTGTTGTTGAATTTGACTTGTTAATTGATTAATTTTTGCATCCAAAACTTTATCGTTCTCTTCGGCAATTTGTATTTTTCCGCTCAATGTTACTACTTGATCTTCTATCGATCGCAAAGAATTTTCTGTTTTTATCTTTTTCTTCATCAAACCATCAGTTACTTTATCATTCGATTCTCTTTCCAATTGATTCACCACCAAATCTAACTTATCGCCCAAAGCTTGCTTTTTACTTTCTAATTTCAATAAGGTGTTATTATCTTTTAGATATGATTTGATCGAGTTTCCTTTTTTCAATTGTGCATCAGCGTTTTCTTTTGTCAATCGAATCATATTTTCGTTCGCTAACCTCAACTCATTTCGTACACAACCTTGCTTCGTTTTTGTTGCTAAATCTTGCAATTGAGCATAAATTTTATCAAACTCTGCCGAATTACTATTAAATGTCATTCCATTTTGATCCGTTAATGTATTAATCACAGTCGTTTTTCCATTTTCTTCATCAACCAAACTAATCACAGATTTATACACATCTTGCGAATTTTTGAACTTGATATTACTCGCTTCATGTCTTTTCAAAAAAGCAGAAGAACCTTCTTTGTTCGTTACCCAATTTTCCCACGATTTCACAATCAAATTCTGCGCACAATTATCCGTAGAAAAAGCAAAAGATTTCAGTTCTTGTCCGTTCATTTCGTACTCAACTTCAAACAATCCTTCATCAGATTGTGCATTAACATAAGCTGATGTTAACAAAGTTGTAATGGCTAAAAGTAATAGTTTCATCAAGTTGATAGTTTAAATTTATGTTCACAATTATTTATCCAATTTACAAAATATCGGAGTTTAAGAAAAGATGTTGTACAGATTTTTTATAATGGTTAATTTTAACCAGAAATTAATCAAACCGCATGCAAACAAAAATTTTATTAATTTACACAGGAGGAACAATTGGAATGGCGAAAGATTATGGTGACCAATCCTTGAAACCTTTCAATTTTGATAATTTGTTGAAACAAATTCCGGAATTGGGTCTGTTAGATTGTTCTTTCGATTATCATAGTTTCGATACGCCTATAGATTCGTCTGATATGAAACCTAAATATTGGATAGAAATTGCCGAAACCATTCAACAAAACTACGAAAACTATGATGGTTTTGTTGTTTTGCACGGAACAGATACAATGGCGTATACAGCTTCTGCAATGAGTTTTATGATTGATAACCTCGAGAAACCTGTCATTTTCACTGGTTCGCAATTACCAATTGGAGATTTGCGCACAGATGCGAAAGAAAACTTAATTACTTCGATTCAATTGGCTTCGTTACGTAAAAATGACAAACCAATTATCAAGGAAGTTTGTGTGTATTTTGAATATAAATTGTTTCGTGCGAATAGAACAACTAAGATTAATGCAGAAAACTTTGATGCTTTCGAGTCGCCGAATTATCCAGTAATTGGAGTTTCCGGTGTTCATCTGGAAGTGAAAGAAGATTTATTGTTAAAAAATGTTGTTACGGATAAACTTTCGATCAACAAAAATCTAAATGCTGATGTTGGTGTCTTGAAGATTTTCCCTGGAATGAATCGTTCTTTTATCGAAAGTGTTTTAAACGCTCCGAACATGAAAGCTTTTATTATTGAGGCTTTCGGAACAGGAAATATTTTTACCGATAGTTGGTTTATTGAATTGCTGGAAGAAGTAACGAATAAAGGAGTTCATCTTATCATCAACACGCAATGTGCTGGCGGAATGGTAGAACTTGGACGTTATGCTACAAGTGATGCGTTACTAAATATGGGCGCAATTTCGAGTTATGATTTGACAATGGAAGCTGCAATTACCAAAGCCATTTATTTATTAGGTCAAAACCTTTCGAAAGAAGAATTCAAAACGCAATACGAAGCAAACTTGAAAGGTGAACTTCGCCATCATTTTTACAATGATTAAATCAAAATAATATAAAACGAAAAAAATCTCTACTTGGTAGAGATTTTTTTATGTTCTAAATTTTATTTCTTCCCCGACATTGAAGCGCCATCAGATTCTCTTAATTTGAAAAAGATGTAAGTTGATAAAATTGTCATCACGCCCATCGTCAAAAATGAATAACGAAAAGCTTGTACTTCCACTCCATTTACAAATCCTGCTTGTCTAAAAACACCTAAAATTAATGCAGCTACAGAAATTCCAAATGTTAGTGATAATTGTTGTGTAACCGATAATAAACTATTCCCTTCGCTGGATGTATTTTCGTCCAAATCTGCTAAAGACAAGGTATTCATCGCCGTAAATTGAATTGAACTAAAAAATCCATTCAAAACCATTAACGGAATGATATAATAAATTGGTGATTTCGATTCTAAAAAGAAAAACATACAAATGATTAATCCTAAAGTTATTGTATTGGAAATCAACATATTTCGATAACCAAATTTATTCACAATTGGCACAACAAACGATTTTGCAATAATGTTACTTGTTGCAGATGGAATCATAATTAATCCCGCTACAGTAGCCGAATATCCATAACCAACTTGCAATAAAAGCGGAATAAGAAAAGGTATTCCTCCAATTCCTAATCGTGTAATAAGATTTCCTATAATACCAATTCGCAAAGTTCTAATGTTAAACAAATTCAAATCGATTAAAGGATGTTGTTTATGTTTTGCATGATAAATATACAAACCAATCAAAAAGGCAGAAACTACAGTCAATGCCAATACAGTTTGCAGGCCAATCACACGAGAAGATGTCAATTCCATAATCAATGTTAAGACAGTAACTCCTCCACTAAAAAGAATCAAACCTCTGATATCAAATTTAAAAACTGGATGTTTAAAATCGGGGATCGCAAAAGTTGTCATCCAAAGTGCAATAATTCCGAATGGAATATTCACGATGAAAATCCAATGCCATGATAAAGTTTCAACCAAAATACCTCCAATTGTTGGTCCTAAAAGTGGTCCTATTAACCCTGGTATGGTGATAAAATTAATTACTTTTAATAATTCACTTTTTGGATAAGCATATAAAATTGCTAAACGTACAACAGGAACCATCATCGATCCTCCAATCGCTTGTATAACGCGTGAAATGACTAAAAAAGGTAAAGTTGTGGCAAATGCGCAAAGTGTGGATCCAAGTGTAAAAATCAGTATAGCAGATTGAAAAACTTTTTTCGTTCCGTATTTATCCGAAAGCCAACCACTCAAAGGAATTAACAAAGCGATTGTTAACGTATACGCAACAATAATCGACTGAATTTCTAAAGGCGATTTTCCTAATTCTTTTGCAATTGTAGGTAAAGATGTATTTAAAATTGTAGCGTCCAAAGCTTGCATAAAAATTGCCATCGCACCAAGCCATGGCAAAAACTTCAACATTTTTGGACTTAAAATATGATCTGAATTCATTCAAATTCCTATAGCAAATTCTATTCCTATTTTAACATTTCGAAAAATCATTGAAAAAGATTAAATTTGAACTATGTTTCTCAACGCGCATACACATCATTTATCCGATCAAACAGATGTTTTGGAACTGTATAATCAGTTTCCAAATGAGTTGAATAATGAAGCTAAATTATTTTCAATTGGGATTCATCCAGCTTACATCAAAACCTCATCAATAAAGGAAGAAATCGAAATTATTAATCAAACTATTTCGAATAAAAACTGTTTAGCAATCGGTGAAATTGGATTAGATAAATTGTGCGAAACAGATTTTGAATTACAAATCAACGTTTTTAAAAAACAGTTAGAAATTGCGATGCAATATCAACTTCCAGTCATTATACATTCGGTTCGTGCTTATCAAGAAATTTTACAGATTCGAAAACAAATGAAATTGACGATTCCGTTTATTTTTCATGGTTTCAATAAGAATGAACAGTTACTCAATCAAATTATTGCGCAAAATTGTTTTGCATCTTTTGGTAAAAATCTTCTATCAAACAAAAACTTACAAATTATATTTGCAAATCTTTCTGCGAATCAATTCTTTTTGGAGAATGATGCAAGCGAAATTTCTATTGAAGAAATTTATACTTTTGCAGCGGATTTGAGAAAAATTACAATCGAGGAATTACAACTTCAACAAGCGAAAAATTGGAAAGCAGTTTTCGGTTACGAAGTTCAATCATAATTAAAATACATTTCAATGGCAGTTTGGCAAGAAAGAGCTGAATTATTATTCAAAGAAGAAGGTTTAGAAATCCTAAAAAATTCGAACATTTTAGTTGTTGGTTTAGGTGGAGTTGGCTCTTTTGCCGCAGAATTTATCGCACGCGCAGGAGTTGGAAAAATGACAATTGTTGATGGTGATACTGTTGATATTACAAATATTAATCGACAATTACCCGCTTTACACTCAACTGTTGGAATGAACAAAGTAGACATCGTTGGCGATCGTTTAATGGACATTAATCCTGAATTAGAATTAACGCGTATCAACGAATTTTTGAGTCCAGAACGTACACACGAAATCGTCACACCAGATTTTGATTATGTGTTAGATTGCATCGATTCTGTTACACCAAAAATTAATTTGATTTTAGCTGCAAAACGCAAAAAAATTAAAGTAATCAGCAATATGGGCGCTGGAGGAAAATATTTGGCAAGCAAAGTACAAGTGCGTGATATTAGTAAAACAGATGTTTGTCCTTTGGCAAAAAATGTTAGAAAACGATTAAAAAAAGAAGGAATTAATAAAGGTGTAAAAGCTGTTTTTTCGACAGAAGTTCCTGATGAATCTTCGGTTAAATTAACGGATGGAAAAAATTATAAAAAATCGTTTTACGGAACTAATTCGTGGATGCCTGGTTTATTCGGGTTGCATGCGGCAGAAACGGTGATTCGACATTTATTAAAAAAAGATAAATAATTAAGTACTTTCTTAAAGATTTAATTAATTTAGTTGCGAATTAACAAAGAGACGAAAAAAATGAAAATCAATTACGATTATATCACATACGAGGATGTTTTGAGAGCACGTCAATTTATGTACGAGCAAGCGTTGGAACAGAATGCGACTAATTCGTTGTTGAACACTGCGAGAGATTTATTTGGAAACAGCAATTTCGAGATGTGTATCAAAATTTGTGAAGGTTTATTGGATGCGAAAGACCCAAAACAATTGTACGATGCTAAGAAATTAATTGCTTTATCATATTATAGTTTACAAGATTTTGAGAATGCGGATAATGCATTTTTCGATATCGCTCAAAACTCTGATAATTCAGACGATTGGTTTAATGTTGTCATTTCTGCAGCTTTAAATAAAAATATCGAACGTAGTAAAGAATCTTTTGGAATTGCATTAGAAAAATACACGAAATTTGGTCATCAACGTAATATGCCTTCAGTACAATTGATGTTGCATTATATGATTACGTTAGAAACTGTAAAAGAATACGTTTTGGCTTTGGAACAATGTAGAATGTTGGTACAAGTTTACGCTAAATTGAAAAAAACAGACGAAAAATTCTTAAGTTCTCGTGGTTTAGAACAAATCGAAAACTTTTTGGAAACTGCAAAACCAGTTTTGAAAAAAGCGAAAAAGAAAGAATTAACAGAAATCAAAAAAGAATTGGTTGAAGCCTTAGACGCAAACGGCGTAGAAAAAGTAGAAGCTTTTTTTGCTGAGTTTTAAGAAAATTATTTTTACGAGAAATATAAAATCCACTTCGAGAGAAGTGGATTTTTTGTTTTAATTATTTTCTTTGATAAAATTATAAATTTTCATTGTTAATTTTTGAGCTTCATCTGTAAGTTGATTAAAGTCTAAAAGAACATTCACTACACCTTGAGCAAATTGGACTTTTTCTTTTATTGTTCCACTCTCATTTTTATACATTTTATTTAGTCCTTCAATATGATTATCTATAAAAGTACCTATTGCAGTGTTAGGATTAAACTTTGCTTTATCCTTAAATTTTATACTTTCTTTATCTTTCGTTTTATCAATTAATTTTAAAGTTTCTAATAAAATTTCTTTAGTTAATAAATTTTCTATTTCTTTAGCTTGCAGACAATAATATTGATCTCCTAATTTTTGTTGAAGTTTAGTAAACCTTTCATATTTAGCGCCTGATTTAGCATTATCGCTATCTGTTAAAAGAAATAATTTACCACACAAACGCTCTACATTAATACCAGAAGTATCTAAAAAACTCCAATGTGTAATATTATTTCCTCCATATTCTACAAAAGAGTAATGAATATCTTCAAAATATTTTTTAGATTCTTTTGATAAACTTTCTTGATAAAGTTCTAAATACTTTCTGATATAAATTCTATCTGTTATTCCTTCTACCCAAATTGTACAATTCGTTAGAAAAACAGATGAATTTTTAACACCTAAATGTTCTAATAAAGTTATATCTGGATTATCAATATTATGTATAAAAAATTGTTCTTTTTCCTTAGTAAATTTGTAAACAGAAATTTCTTTATAATCTAATGTCATATCCAAAAAATGATTAGAATGAGTTGTAAAGAAATATTGAAACTCTTCAAAACCTTTCGTGTTCAATAAAGTTTCAATTAAAATACGTTGGAAACCTGGATGTAAATAAACATCAGGTTCTTCAATATAAATCTTAAGGTTTTTTCCTTTATTAAAAAATAAAGGATAAGTAAGAATAATAATTGCTTGTACGCCTTCCCCTAAATTATATATTGGTCTATCTTCTTCACCTTCGATATTAATGTAAACATCTTTTTCTTTTAATCTTGGAATAATGGTAATCTTCTTATTCTGGAAGAATGTTTGACTCAAAAATATTTCAAAATCTTTTACTAACTTTCTTTGCTCGTAATTTCCAAGTAATAATTCTTGAACATCATCATAAAAAGATAAACCTGTAAAAATAGATTTAATAGATTCTGTAAGCTTCCCCAAAATTAGAGTCATTTATAATTATAGTTTATAAATTTATAAAACTATGAAGAACAGTAAATATTCGGAAGTTCAGATTATCAAGATCTTATCTGAACAAAATTTTGGAAAAACGGTCAATGAAATTTGTCGTGATCATGGAATTAGTCAACCTACTTTTTATAATTGGAAGAGTAAATATGGTGGATTGGACGTTCAACACCTCACTAAAATGAAGGAAATGGAGAAAGAACTCTCTCAGTACAAAAAGATTGTAGCAGAACTAACGCTAGAAAATGTTGTGATGAAAGATGTGATTTCAAAAAAGCTTTAACGCCTTCTGAGAAACGAGAACTGGTCACTTATTGCAGCTCACAATACGCAATGAGTACTCGTAAGGCGTGTAAAGTTTTCCTCATTTCCAGTTCGGTTTATTTTTATAAAAAGAAACCCAATAATGAGGATGATAAAATTAGGGAAGAATTAGTTTTGCTTTCAGAGCAGCACTACACATGGGGATTTTGGATGATGTATCACAGGCTGAGAAATCGTGGATTTGGATGGAATCATAAACGAGTTTACAGAATATATACCTCTCTGAAATTAAATCTTAGAAGTAAACGTAAAAAACGTCTTCCAGCAAGAGTAAAAGAGCCTTTATTGCGACCAATTTACCCAAATGTAACTTGGAGTATGGATTTTATGCACGACACCTTAGAGTGTGGTAAAAAAGTAAGAAGTTTGAATATTATAGATGACTTTAATAGAGAAATTTTAACCATTACAATTGACACTAGTTTACCTTCATCAAAGGTCATTTCACAGCTAAAGCAACTTGTAGAATGGCGAGGAAAACCTGATAAAATAAGAGTAGATAATGGACCAGAATTTATTGCAGAAAAATTAAAAATTTGGTGTCTATCAAATCAGATTGTTCTACAATATATTCAACCAGGAAAACCAACACAAAACTCATTAGTAGAAAGATTTAACAGAACTTTTCGAACAGAATTTTTAAACGTTTATCTCTTTGAGAATATCAAACAGATGAAAAATTATGCTGAAATTTGGATGTGGATGTATAATAATGAGCGACCTCATAGTGCGCTACAATACCTTACTCCCAGAGATTTTTTGTTGAAATATGGAAAAATAAATAATGAAAAAAAACAAGATTTTCCTACATTCAAACAAAATTATAATAAAAATAATCAATTATTAAATAAAAACTCTATTTTTGAATGTACCTAACAAAGGGAAGAGTACAATTCATCTGTATTAAACTCAAGTTTCGCATCTTTAAAATAATCATTTTTTGTTCTTTCAAAATAAAAATCTTCTCTCGTAAATTCCTCATTTTGATAATTAATGCTTCTTAAACCACGAAGAATTGGAATATATATTGCTTTGTTTGAAAAATCTAATTTTAAAAGATTATTATTAAAATCAACTTTATTAAAATTATCCTTTAAAGATTTTAAATTATTATATATATCTTTATTAATTCCATGATAACTTGAATATTGTTTATTTAAATCAATTTTATTGTATTCATCGAACAAAATCACTAATTGTTCTTTATCATATTCATCTTTAATATAAAAATTATCTACATTAAGCCTATTATCAACTTCATATGGATAATTTATCTTCAGATTTTTTATATTAATTGATACTTCATCATAAATTTCGCTTAACTCAATTAATTTTAATTGAATTAGATTATATCTGATTTCTTCAATTGAGAACAAATCTCTCAAAAAACGACTTTTTCCAGAATTATTAGGTCCGATAAAAATGTTAATTTTAGAAAGATTATTCAAATTATTTTCCTCGCATTCTGTTTGATATTGTTTTGTTACATCAGTTTTAAGCTGTAAAGATTTAAACATAAAATTTCCTAATAGATTTCTACTAAAATACAATATTCTGTATACTTAATAAATTTCATTCTAAATTTTAAAATAATTTCAATTTTTTCAAACGTGTGTTTTTCAAAATAAATAATCTTTTTATAGCTTTATAACTATTTAATTAACACATGAGTCACGGAAAACTAAGAGAAGATCATAATTGCCAAAATTGTGGACATTACGTAGAAGAACATTATTGCAAACATTGCGGACAAGAAAATGTAGAAACACGTCAACCGTTTCACTTTTTATTTACTCACTTTATCGAAGATTTTGTTCATTACGATGGAAGTTTTTGGCAAACAATCAAAAAACTATTTTTGAAACCTGGAGTTTTAACCAAAGAATATTTGAGTGGTAAACGAAATAGTTCTGTTAATCCTGTTAAAATGTACATTTTTGTCAGTTTTGTAACGTTTTTCCTTATTTCTATATTTCCTTCTCATAAAACTGAATATAATGATAGTTCCAATGAACCTATATCAATAGAAAATACTGAAAAAATTCAAAAAGCACTTAATGCTACAATAGACACTTTACAGAACAAAGGATTGACAACTGTCGAGCAAAGTGCAAAAATAAAATCTGAAGTTGAAAAAAATAAAAATGCAAACTCTTTAGAAGATTTGAACGAGGAATCTATTGAAAACTTGCAATCTAAAGTAAAAAATAACGTTCCAATATTATCTCCCTTTATTGAAAAATACCAAGAGTTGAGAAAAAGAAAGGTTTCTGACGATCAATTAGGAGAAGCTATTGTTGAGAAATCTTTGCATGTCATTCCGAAAGTTTTGTTTGTATACATGCCTTTGTTTGCTTTCTTCTTATGGATTTTTTACAACAAAAAGAAATGGTGGTATTTTGATCACGGAATTTTTACACTGCATTATTTTACGGTAATTCTTTTATCAATTTTGGTAATTTTTCTTTTGAATAAACTTTCAAATTATATTGATAGTAATGCTGTATCAGCCATAATAGCTTTGATTAATACATTGATTGTTTTATATATTATTGTTTACTTTTTCCTTGCGTTGAAAAAACTCTATAACCAAGGATTTATCATTACAACAATTAAAGGTGCTATACTTTTAGGAATTAATACGTTTATTTTCTCAATAATTGTTATTGGAATTATTGTGTATTCATTTCTTCATGTTTAATCAAGATTATTAGGCAATCACGTATGATGTGTTCCTGAAACAAGTTCAGGATAACTTAAGTTGAACTCGTTTCAGCTTCGCATTAAATTTAGATTCCTTCTTTTGTCGGAATGACAAATTCAAAAAAATAACATAAAAAAAGCCTCGCAAATGCGAGGCTTTCTAACTTCTAATATCTAGATTCTAATTTCTATTTATTACGGTATTCATTCCAAGTTTTGATTTTTAAATCATCCATCGATAATTTTGTAAATGCATTAATGAAAGCCGAAGCTAAACGTGCATTTGTTACCAACGGAATATTGAAATCTACAGCTGTACGACGAATTTGATAATCGTTGTCTAATTCCGCTTTTGTTAAGTTTTTCGGAATGTTGATCACCATATCAATTTTCTTGTCATGTAAATAAGACATTACATTTGGCTCTTTTTTATCAGAAGGCCAGTAAACAAGCGTAGAATACACATCATTTTCTGTAAAAAATTTGTGCGTTCCTTCTGTTGCATAAATTTTGTAACCTTTTGCGATTAATTGTTTCGCAGGCTCTAATAAAGCAACTTTAGAAGCAATTGGTCCACCAGAAATTAAAACGGTTTTCTCAGGAATTTCATATCCAACAGATAACATTGATTTTAATAAAGCTTCTTCTGCTGTATCACCGATACACCCTACTTCTCCTGTCGAAGACATGTCAACTGATAAAACTGGGTCAGCTCCTGCTAAACGTGTAAATGAGAACTGAGAAGCTTTCACTCCTACATAATCTAAATCGTAAACGACTTCTGAATGTCCTTTTTCTACTTCTAATCCTAATAAAACTTTTGTTGCTTTTTCGATTAAATTATTTCCTGCAACTTTCGATACGAATGGAAACGAACGAGAAGCACGAATATTAGTTTCGATAACACGAACTGTATTATTTTTTGATAAAAACTGAATGTTCATTGGTCCAGAAATTTCGAAACGTTTTGCAATTTTCGCTGCAACTTTACGCATTTGACGAATTGTTTCGATGTACACTTTTTGTGGTGGATAATACATTGTTGCATCTCCTGAGTGAACGCCCGCAAATTCTACGTGTTCAGAAACTGCGTAATCTACAATTTCTCCATTTTGACAAACTGCATCCAACTCAATTTCTTTTGCTCCTTGTACGAATTCTGAAACTACAACTGGATAATCAGGAGAAACTTCTTTCGCTAATTTCAAGAAAGCATCTAGCTCATGTGTATTCGAAACTACGTTCATCGCAGCTCCAGATAAGACATAAGAAGGACGAATTAACACTGGGAAATTAACTTCTTCCACAAATTTGTGAATCGCTTCTAAAGAAGAAAGCTCTTTCCAACGTGGTTGATCGATTCCTAATTCATCTAATATTTCTGAGAATTTGTGACGATTTTCTGCATCATCAATTCTTAAAGGAGAAGTTCCTAAAATATTAATTGATTGATCGTACAATTTCATCGCTAAGTTATTCGGAATTTGACCTCCTGTCGAAATAATTGTTCCTTTAGGTTGTTCAAAATCTAAAATATCCATTACACGTTCAAAAGACAATTCTTCGAAGTATAAACGATCTGACTCATCATAATCTGTCGAAACCGTTTCTGGATTATAGTTGATGATAATTGTTTTGTAACCATTTTTTGATGCTGTATGCGCTGCATTTACAGAACACCAGTCAAACTCTACAGACGAACCAATACGATAAACTCCAGATCCTAAAATACAAACTGCTTTCTCAGTTTCTGGCTCCAAATCATTTTCAGTTCCGTGATAGGTTACATATAAATAATTTGTTTGTGCTGGGAATTCTGCTGCTAACGTATCAATTTGTTTTACAACAGGTTTAATTCCGAAGTTTTTACGTAATTCACGAACTGTTAATTCGTTTCTGTGTACGTTTTGATCTCCTTTTACTAAAACTGCAATTTGTTGATCCGAGAATCCTAATAATTTTGCACGTTTTACTAAATCTGCTTCAACTTGTTCAAATCTTTCTAATGCTTCAAATTCTTTTGATACATTAAAAATTCTTTCTAAACGTTGTAAAAACCATAAATCGATTTTTGTTAAATCGTGAATTTTTTCAATCGAATATCCCGCTTTGAAAGCTTCAGTAATCGCGTATAAACGCTCGTCATTTGGCTCAGCTAACCATGTATCCAACGATTCACCTTCTGGAATTTTGAATCCATTTGCTACGAAACCTCTATGTCCAATATCTAACATACGAACTCCTTTCTGAATTGCTTCTTCAAAAGAACGTCCAACTGCCATTACTTCTCCAACAGATTTCATTGCAGAACCAATGTTACGACGAACTCCGTAAAATTTATTTAAATCCCAACGAGGCAATTTCACTACACAGTAATCCAACGCTGGCTCGAACATCGCAGATGTCGTTTGCGTTACACTATTTTTTAACTCATCTAAAGAATAACCTAAAGCTAATTTAGCAGCCACGAAAGCTAAAGGATAACCTGTTGCTTTTGACGCCAAAGCTGACGAACGAGATAAGCGAGCGTTAACTTCGATTACACGATATTCTTCTGAAACAGTATCGAAAGCATATTGAATGTTACATTCTCCAACTACACCAAGATGGCGAATTGTGCGAATGGCAACTTCACGTAATTTATGATATTCTGAATTTGATAAAGTTTGAGAAGGTGCAATAACGATTGACTCTCCAGTATGAACTCCAATCGGATCGAAGTTCTCCATGTTACAAACTGTGATACAGTTATCGTAAGAATCACGAACTACTTCGTACTCAATTTCTTTCCATCCTTTTAATGACTCTTCCACTAAAACTTGAGAAGAATAATTGAATGCTTTTTCAACTAAATCTAATAATTCTTCTTCGTTATTTGCGAAACCAGAACCTAAACCTCCTAAAGCGTACGCCGCACGAATGATTAATGGGAAACCGATGCGTTTACCAGCTGCCATTGCGTCTTCTACAGTTTCTACTGCTTCTGAACGAGCAGTTAAAACACCAATTTGGTCTAATTTTTCGATGAAAATATCACGATCTTCCGTTGCTTCAATTACTGGAATTTGAGTTCCTAAAACCTCAACACCATATTTCTCGAATATATTTTCTTTATTTAATTCAACCGCACAGTTTAAAGCTGTTTGTCCTCCAAAGGCAACTAAAACTCCGTCTGGTTTTTCTTTTTTAATGACTTCTTCCACAAAGTAAGGCGTTACAGGTAAGAAGTAAACTTCGTCTGCAATTCCTTCAGAAGTTTGAACAGTTGCAATATTTGGATTAATTAAAACTGTTTTAATTCCTTCTTCTTTTAACGCTTTTAACGCTTGCGAACCAGAATAATCAAACTCACCAGCTTGACCAATTTTTAATGCTCCTGATCCTAATACTAATACTTTTTTAATATCTTTTTTTAACATCGTGATTCTGATTATGCGTTAGCGTTTTTATATTTTTTTACTTCTTCGATGAACTCATCAAATAAATATTCTGTATCAACTGGTCCTCCCATTGCTTCTGGGTGGAATTGAACTGTAAAAATTGGTTTTGATTCGTGACGAATTCCTTCACATGTTCCATCATTTAAGTTCGTAAAGAATGTTTTAAATCCTTCTGGTAATTTCGAATCATCTACTGCGAAACCGTGGTTTTGAGATGTAATGAAACATCTTTTTGTTCCTACTAATTGTACAGGTTGATTGTGCGAACGGTGTCCGTATTTTAATTTAAAAGTAGATGCACCAGCTGCTAAACTTACCAATTGATTTCCTAAACAAATTCCGAAAATTGGTTTATCTCCTTTCAAAGATTCTTTGATATTATTAATCGTAGGAACACATAAAGCTGGATCACCAGGTCCATTCGAGATAAATAATCCATCATATTCTAATGTTGAATAATCATAATCCCAAGGAACTCGAATTACCTCAACATCACGATTTACAAAACAACGGATGATGTTATTTTTCACTCCACAATCAATCAAAACAATTTTGACATCAGCACCTTCGTTGTAACGAATCACTTCTTTACAAGAAACTTGATCTACTAAATTATCTTCGTTCGGATCGTAATATGCGACATCTGTATCAGCTACAATTTTTCCTAAAGTAGAACCTTGCTCACGTAATTTTTTTGTAATCATACGTGTATCTACGCCATAAATACCAGGGATATTTTGACTTTCTAACCAAGCTCCTAATTTTTGAATAGCGTTCCAATGCGAATAATCATCAGCATAATAAGAAACAACCAAACCAGTTACTTGAATTTGGTTCGATTCCATCCAAGCTTCAATTTCATTAATCATTGCTTTATCATCTGGAACACCATAGTTTCCGATCATTGGAGCTGTCATCACCATAATCTGCCCTTTGTAAGAAGGGTCAGTCAAACTTTCATTATATCCAACCAAAGCTGTGTTGAATACTACTTCTCCTGCGGCAGAAGTATACGCACCGAAAGATTTTCCTTCGATTTCTAATCCGTCTTGGAATACTAATTTTACTGTCTTATCCATTGATGATAATGTTAATTTCAGTTTCTAAAGCTGATATGAATTTATCTATGTATTGTTTTGTTACTGTTAAAGGTGGTAATAAACGAATAACGTTTGTACCTGCGTAGCCTACAAAAATATTGTGTTTTGTAACTAAGTTATTTTTTAATTCGCCGATTGGGAAATCAAACTCGATTCCAATCATTGATCCTCGACCACGAACTTCTTTAATTTTTGGAAATTTATTTAATTGGATTCCAACATATTCTCCAATTTCTTTTGCATTTTCGATTAAGTTTTCTTGCTCAATCACATCTAAAACGGCTACCGCTGCAGCACAAGCTAAATGATTTCCTCCAAAAGTTGTTCCTAATAATCCGTAAGAAGCTTTAAATTCTGGAGAGATTAAAACTCCTCCGATTGGAAATCCATTCCCCATTCCTTTTGCCATCGTAATCAAATCTGCTTTGATACCAGAATGTTGATGTGCAAAGAATTTCCCTGAGCGTCCGTAACCACATTGAATTTCATCTGCAATTAAAACCACTCCATTTTCTGTACAAACTTTTCTTAATTCTTGTACAAACTCGTCAGAAGGTAAAATGATTCCTCCAACTCCTTGAATTGGTTCGTAAATTACCGCTGCAACATCTCCTCCAGCAATTACTTCTTTCACTTCATCAATGTTATATTCTACGAAAGATACTTTGTGATGAGAATTAAATGGAGCTACAATTTTTGGATTATCTGTTAGCGCAACTGTTCCTGAAGTTCGTCCATGAAACGCATCTTTGAACGCAATTACACGGTCTTTTCCTGTGTGAAAAGAGGCTAGTTTTACTGCATTTTCATTAGCTTCTGCTCCAGAGTTAATCAAGAATAAAGTATAATCTTCGTAACCTGATGCTTTACCTAATTTTTCTGCCAATTCTTGTTGAATCGGAATATTTACTGAGTTTGAATAAAACCCGATATTATTAATTTGTTCTGTTAATTTCTCAACATAATATGGATGCGAGTGACCGATAGAAATCACTGCGTGACCTCCATAAAGGTCCAAATATTCTTTTCCGTTTTCGTCCCAAAGAATACAATCTTTAGCTTTAACCGGAGTTACATTCATTAATGGATATACGTCAAATAGTTTCATTTAATAAGTTTTAAGTGATGAGTTTTGAGTAATGAGTTAAGCTATTGTTCTAATTTTATTTATTAATCCAATTAGCATTGCTTTAATTTCATTACACTCATCTGTTAATTTTGAATATTCTTCAATATTTATATAATTCAAATCTTTAGCTAGCAAAATAAAATATGTGACTTCATTCAAAGAGCCTAAAGAAATATTTAAAAATTGAGCAAAGTCTTTATTTGAGTTTCTTCCACAACCTTCTGCAATATTTGCTGGTATAGAAGATGATGCTCTTTTAATTTGAGAAATTAATCCAAATTGTTCTTCTTTTGGAAATTGATTTACAATTTTATATAAATCTAAAACCAAGAGATGTGAACGATTCCAAACTTGTAATTTTCTATAATCTTGCATACTCAAAACTTATAACTCAATACTCACAACTTTTTAAAACGCCACCGTTTTAAGATTAAGTCCTAAGTTTTCTTCCCAACCGAACATCAAGTTCATGTTTTCTACGGCTTGTCCAGAAGCTCCTTTTGTTAGATTATCGATGATAGAAGTGATTAACAATACATCGTCTTGTTTCTGGATATGTAAAAAACATTTGTTGGTATTTACGACTTGTTTCAATGCAATTGGTGCGTCAGAAACATGTGTAAAAGGTTCGTTTTTGTAATATTCGTTGAAGATATTTTTTGCTTCTTCTTCTGATAAATCAGATTTTAAATAAACACCTGCTAAAATTCCGCGCGCAAAATCTCCTCGCATTGGTAAGAAATATACTTTGTTATTGAAATCTTTTTCTAATTGATTCAATGTTTGGTAAATTTCTCCTTCGTGTTGATGCGTAAATTCTTTGTAGAAAGAAACGTTATTGTTTCGCCAACTAAAGTGCGTAGAAGCTGATAAACTTTGTCCAGCACCTGTAGAACCCGTTACAGCATTGATATGAATATCATTTTTGATTTCATTTTTCGCTGCCAATGGTAACAATGCTAATTGAATAGCTGTTGCAAAACAACCTGGATTTGCAATATTTTGAGCTGTTTTGATTGCTTCGCGATCTAATTCTGGTAAACCGTAAACAAACGTTCTATCTTCGAAAATGTGGTTCGCATTTAATCGAAAATCGTTACTCAAATCAATAATTTTTGTGTTGGCTGAGTATTTATTGTTCTGTAAAAACTCTGCCGATTTTCCGTGACCAAGGCATAAAAAAACGACATCAGCATTTTCGTCTATTTTATCCGAAAATAAGATGTCAGTTTCTCCAAACAAATCGTCGTGCACTTTGGTAACGGGGTTGCCTGCATTTGATGTACTGTACACAGACGAAATATTAACCATCGGATGATGTATCAATATTCTTAGCAGTTCGCCTGCTGTGTAGCCAGCACCTCCTACAATGCTTACGTTAATTTTGTTTGTCATTTGTTATGTTTTGCGCGTGTTTTTTTAAGGTATAATACCTATACTATATTTCTAAAATAAAGTGGGCTCGTTGGAATCCACTTTAAAGAATCAATTAATCGAAACTATGAACAATCTTTAATTGATTACCGAATATTTTGATGAAACCTCTTGCATCTCTACTGTCCCAAGCTTCGTTTTCTTCTCCATAAGTAGCGACTTTAGATTGCATCATATCATAAGGCGATTCTATTCCAATCATTGAGAAATGATAAGGATTTAATTGTACTTTCACTTTTCCTGTTACATGATTTTGAGAAGATTCTAAGAATGCTTCAATATCACGCATTACTGGATCCAAGTATTGTGCTTCGTGCAATAAGGTTCCGTACCAGTTTGATAACGAATCTTTGTGCAACAATTGCCATCTTGTAAGTGTATGTTTTTCTAATAAGTGGTGTGCTTTGATTAGTAAATAAGCTGCTGGCGCTTCGAAACCTACACGTCCTTTGATACCTAAAATTGTATCTCCTACGTGGATGTCGCGACCAATTGCGTATTCACCACCGATTTCGTTTAATTTTTGAATTAAAGCTACTGGAGATAATTTTTCTCCATCTAAAGCAGTTGGAATACCTTTCTCAAATTCAATTTCGATAACAGATGATTCTGTTCTTGATAATTGTGTTGGATAAGCATCTTCTGGCAACGCTTGGTTAGATGTTAATGTTTCAACTCCACCAACAGATGTTCCCCAAATTCCTCTGTTAATAGAGTATTTAGCTTTTTCCCAACTATAGTTTACACCATTTGCTTGTAAATATTCAACCTCTTGTTGACGAGATAATTTTTCGTCGCGAATTGGTGTAATGATTTTAGATTGTGGTGAGATAACTGCAAAAGCAACATCAAAACGAATTTGATCATTTCCTGCTCCTGTAGATCCATGTACAATGTATTCTGCATCTACATCTTTTGCATACTGAGCAATTGCAATTGACTGAAACATTCGTTCTGCACTTACTGATAATGGGTAAGTGTTATTTTTCAAGATGTTTCCGTAGATTAAGTAGCGAACACAATCGTTGTAATATTTGTCTGTAATATCAATTGTAACGTGTTTAGAAGATCCTAATTCGTAGGCACGTTCTTCGATATCTTTTAACTCTTCTGCCGAAAATCCACCAGTATTTACAATTACTGTATGCACTTCCATTCCTTGATCTTTTGTTAAGTTAACCAAACAGTACGATGTATCTAAACCTCCACTGTAAGCTAAAACTGCTTTGTTGCTCATTATTTGTTTATTTGTTTATATTGGGAATAATTCTTCTTAATTCATTGGTAACCTCTTCACGACTACTCTCTTCTTTCATTACGATTAATACCGTATCGTCTCCAGCAATTGTTCCAATTATTGTATTGAAATGTGTGTTGTCAATCTCAAAAGCGATTCTGTTTGCATAACCTGGTTTTGTTTTGATAACTCCCAAATTTTTAGAGAAAATCAAACTTGCATTTTCGTTATGTGTAACGGTTGCCGTTGGAACAGCACTTTCTGTAAGGCGATAAATGTATTGTCCCGAACTATTAGGAACTTTTGAAACTTTCAATTCGCGCAAATCTCTCGATAAAGTTGCTTGAGTAACTGTGATCTCTAAATCAATTAATTTTTTTAATAATTCGTCTTGATTACTTATTTCTTGATCTGTTATTAAATCTTTTATAATCTGGAATCTGTATTTTTTATTACTCATTTTGAATATTTATTCGAAATTTTATGCAAATATACTCATTTTAGACAAAAAAAAACCTTAGTTCGTATATTTATTCATTTTCTTTTTTTGATTGATTTGCCAATGCACGCTTAGCGTACTCGTCATCAAGGTTATCATAAACCAATCCCGTGCAAATACAACGCTCGCGATCATTTTCCATCAAGATGTGATAGTTTTTACAACTTTTACACCCATTCCAAAATTCATCCGATTGTGTTAATTCCGAAAATGTTACTGGCTTGTATCCTAATTTTGTGTTCATACGCATTACAGCTAAAGAAGTTGTAATACTAAAGATTTTTGATTTCGGGAATTTTGTACGTGACAATTCAAAAACAGCGTGTTTTATTTCGCGTCCAATTCCTGAACTCCTTAAATCTGTACGAACAATTAAACCTGAGTTTACGACGAATTTTTCTTCTTCGTACGTTTCTATGTAGCTAAACCCTGCTATTTGATCATCATCATCAAAAGCAATCACAGCATTTCCATTACGCATTTTGCGTTCAAGATAAACTGGATTTCGTTTAGCAATACCCGTTTTTCTCATACGAGCTGATTCTTCGTACCATTCGCACAACAATTCTGTGTACTTGGCATCATCTGCATTTGCTATTCTAACATACATAATTTAAGGGAAAGTCGATTAATAAAGAGGAATTGAAAAAAGATGACCTTTTGTCATCACACTTAAGTAAAATATGAGAACCAAAAGGTGCGCTTTCATTACGAAAGCCACTCTCATAATTGAGAAGAACAATTTCAGTAATTTCTTCCATTAATCAACAAGATATTCAGTTATTATACTGAGATGCAAAGTTAAATATTATATTTTTGTATCACCAAAAAAAAGCAAACAAAATTTACATATTTATTAAAATGTTGAAAATTATTAAAATAGGAGGCGGAATTATCGATAACGAGCAAGACTTAGAACAATTCCTACAAACGTTTTCCGAAATTAAAGAACCTAAAATTTTGGTTCATGGAGGAGGAAAAGGTGCTTCGAAGATGTTAAATCAATTGGGAATCGAACCAAAAATGATCGAAGGTCGTCGCATTACAGACAAACCAACATTGGATGTTGTGACAGGATTATATGCTGGAAATTTGAACAAATCTATCGTTTCTAAATTACAAGAATTTGGATGCAATGCATTAGGTTTATCTGGTGCAGATGGTAATGCAATCAAAGGTTCTAAGCGTCCTGTAAAAACTATTGATTATGGTTTTGTTGGAGATTTGAATGATGAAAGTGTCAACAAAGAATTATTTCAATTATTAATTGATAACAATATCACATCAGTAGTTTGTGCGATTACACATGATGGAAATGGACAATTGTTGAATACTAATGCAGATACTATTGCCTCTACAATTGCGGTTGCTATGTCACAAGAAAATGAAGTAGAATTAAATTTCTGTTTTGATAGAATTGGCGTACTTCGTGATGTAAATGATGACACAACATTGATTCCAAAAATTAACGAAACTTTATATTTGCAGTTAAAAGAAGAAGGTGTAATTTTCGAAGGAATGATTCCAAAATTAGACAATTCATTCAAAGTAATCAATGCGGGTGTAAAAAATGTATGTTTGGTGCACGCGCGCAACATTAACTCAGAGATTAAAACAATTTTATGTTAGAATTAACTGTTCTCAAAAAGAAAGCTGTCGATTTGTTGTGTCAATTAATCGAAACTCAATCTTTTTCGAGCGAAGAAGATAAAACGGCCGATATTATTTTCAAGTTTTTAACTGATCATGGTGCTACGGCTCATCGTCAGAATAACAATGTTTGGAGTATTCATCCAAATTTTGATGAGAACAAAAAAACAATTTTATTAAACTCTCATCACGACACTGTAAAATTTGGCTCTTCTTGGACATATGATCCATTAAAAGCTACAATCGAAGGTGATAAATTAGTAGGTTTAGGAAGTAACGATGCAGGAGCTTCTGCGGTAAGTTTATTAGCCACTTATATCAATTTTTTGAATGATGATTTACCATTTAATCTAATTGTCGCAGTCACAGCTGAAGAAGAAAGTTCAGGACAATTAAATGTTGCAAGTATTTTACCTAATTTACCAAAAATCGATTTGGGAATTGTAGGTGAACCTACGCAAATGGACATGGCAATTGCAGAACGTGGTTTGGTTGTAATGGACGTAATTGTAAAAGGGAAAACTGGACATGCTGCAAGAAACGAAGGTGTAAATGCAATTTACGAAGCGATTGATGTGATGAATTGGTTCAAAACGTATCAATTCGAAAGAGTTTCGGATATGTTAGGACCAGTTAAAATGACGGTTACACAAATTGAAGCAGGAAAGCAACACAATGTTGTGCCAGATGAATGTCGTTTGGTTGTAGATTGTCGTGTAAACGAATTGTACTCAAATCAAGAAGTTGTTGATATTATTTCAAGTTGTTTACCAAAAGCAGAAATTAAAGCACGTTCGTTGCGTTTAAATTCTTCACGTATTTCAGAAAATCATCCAATTGTACAAAAAGGAATCGAATTAGGTTGTACAACATATGGTTCGCCAACAATGTCGGATCAAGCAATGATGAATTTCGAAACGGTAAAAATGGGACCTGGAGATTCAGCTCGTTCTCATACACCAGACGAATATATTTATTTATCCGAAATAGAACATGGAATTGAACGATATACAAGTTTATTAAAAGATTTTACGTTTTAAATTAAGAATAAACTCTTATAATCGAAAAAGCATCTTCATACAATTGAAGATGCTTTTTAATTTTATCAAAACTGATAATTAAAACCTGCAAAACATAAAGATATGTTCTAAAAATTAAACACAAAAAAAGAGGCTAATTAATTTTAGCCTCTTTTTTTATATATGAAATTAAGTCTTACTCAATTTGCATTTTAACTGGAATGTTGAAATTCAACTTCGCAGCACGACCATCTTCTGTTTGAGCAGGTTTGATCGTTTTCCCTCTTTTTTGTTGACGTTGTGTAATACGCTCTAAAGCTTTTTTAGCTTCAGGACCTAACTTAGCATCACCCATTGGAGAAATTCCAACGATTCTACCTTCAGTGTCAATTTGGAAAGAAAGTTTAGCAGCTACTACACCAGATAAACCTTGACCAGCAGCGTCATTCGCAAAATCTTGCAACTCGTCTTGTAAATCTTGTGATAACTTTTTAGATAAACAGTCTGTTGCAGCTTGTTTACCTTTTGCAGCATCTTTCTCACAACCAGGATATACCGCCATTACAGCCGCTGTACGAGCAGTTACTGTAGATGGAGCTGCAGGTTCTGTACCTTTCCCTGGATTAGGAGTACTTGGTGTATCCTTTGGTGCTTCTTTTTTAGTATTTACTTCATTAGCACCTCCAGTTTGTGTTGTTGATTTTGGCCCTTCTCTATCTACTAAACCTAAATCTTTATCGGCCATTTCCTTTACTTCGACAATAGGCTCTTCTTTTTTAGGCTGAGCTTTAGGTTCTGGCATAACCACTCTAACCTGAGCTGTTTCTTCTTGATATCTTTGTTCTGGCTCTGGCTTTGGTGGCTCTGGTTCAACCACTTCTTCCTCTTTTGGAGGCTCAGGAATATTCAAATCCTCAAGCTGAACATCTACGACTACGTCTTCTGACTTTTTACTTTCAAACAAACCTGTTGCAGAAGCAATAAGACCAAAAGCTAAAATCGCAATTACTATAAATCCACGAATGAAAGCTTTCAATAATGTACTCTTCTCAGACATTCTCATGTCATAAGCTCCATACGCTTTATTTCTACCTTCAAATACAATCTCGTCTAAGGATTTTAGTTTGTTGTTATTTTCTGACATTTTAATTCTTTTAAATTTAACAATTAAACTAATTATTTACCTACTTTTTCGTCGAACACTTTTTGTTCAAAAGGTGCAACAGGTACGATTCCGTAACGAGTAGACTTTGTAATTTCCATTTCATCTAAGATAGTTACTAAATTATCATACGTAGCATCATCCATAGGTTTGATAATTACAGTAAACTTATCTTTATCTGCTCTACCTTGTGCTGCTGTAATAACATCACGAATTTTAGAGTAGTCAGTTTCATTTAGAGTTCCTCCGTTTAATCCTGCCTGATCTTGTTGATGCCAAAATAACTTATTATCCTTTCCAATTAAAATTGATATAGAATTATTCAATTTTATTTCTGGTTTATCAGTTGGATCTAATTTGTCAATTTTTGGAGGCATATTCAAGTTCATTACATTTGGTTTGATCGATGTCGCCGCAAACATAAAGAAAGTAATTAATAAGAAACCTAAATCAACCAAAGGAGCCATATCGACTTTCGTCGAATTCTTTTTGGAACGGACTTTCTTTCCGCCACCGTCATCGTGACTTTCTATTTGTGCCATTTTCTAATTTCTTAATAATTATTCTTGAGATGTAATTAACTGGAACTTATTCATATTTTTCATTTGCAATTGTTGAATCAAATTCTTGAATTGAATATATTCAGATTTTTGATCCCCTTTAATTGCCAAGAAAATATCTGGGTTCACTTCTTTTGCTTCAAATACCCAATCAATTAATTCTTGATTTTTGTTCGGTATCGTATCTAATGGAATACCTGGATGATATGATTGTTGTTTATCAGTAGACTGATTCAAATAATTTCTCATCTCTTTCATTGGTACACCAAACTCTACTATGCTTTTGAATGCATTCTTTTCAGCATCTGTAAACTTTACTCCGTACTTATCACCCATTCTTTCTAATGTAGGAATACGATCTTTTTCTTCTAATCCGAATAAGAACTTACCTTCACCATCAATTTTAATGATCATCATGTTTTCAGCAGCCATTTTTTGGTTCGAAACAGATGTTGGTGTTACGACAGGAACAACTTCAGGTTCTCTAAAGTTAGATGTCAAAATAAAGAAAGTTAACAAAAGCCAAGCCATGTCAGACATAGCTGTTAAGTCCATCGAAGGACCTCTTCTTTTTGGTTTTACTCTTGCCATTTTCTCTGTATTATTAATTAATATTCTAAATTGTTTGTTGTTTGATTTTGTCCTTATACTATCCTTCTAAGGCTTCGTCAATTGAATATTAATTGTGAGCAGAGAAAGATTGTTGGATACTCATTCCTACTTCGTCAATTTTGAATGTTAAATCATCAATTTTAGAAGTTAAGAAAGCATACATAATAATAGCGAATGCAGAAGCACCAATACCCATACCTGTATTAATTAAGGCTTCGGCAATACCTACTGATAATTGAGCTGCATCTGGAGATCCTCCTCCTTCACCTAATGCGAAGAATGCTTTAATCATACCGATTACTGTACCCATTAAGGCAATTAACGTACCTACAGAAGCAATTGTAGAGATAATAGTCATGTTTTTCTCTAATGTTGGCATTTCTAATGTAGTCGCTTCTTCTAACGTTTTACCTAATTGAGCTAATTTTTGCTCTTTGTTTAACGTTGTGTCGTTTTCTAAAGCTTTGTAAGTTGTTAAACCTTCTTTAACTACGTTACCTACAGCTCCTTTTTGTTTGTCACATAATTCGATTGCTTTGTTAACTTCATTTTTGTTTAATAAAGCACGAATGTCATTTACAAACTTCTCAGCAGATCCAGTTCCTTTTGCTTTGTTTAAAGCGATAACACGGTCAATAGAGAAAACGATTACCATAAAGAAGAAAGACATTAAGAATGGAATAATCACCCCTCCTTTATGAATAATTCCTAAAAAGTTCAAAGGATTACCTTTTTCTACATCACCTCCTTCGAAATTACCTTCTGCTCCAAATACAAACTTGAAAATCCCCATTGCGATTGCAATTAAAATGATCATAGTAATCACAGGGTTAAGACCTCCCTTTTTAGTTTTAGCTGGTACTGTTACATTCTTTTCCATTTACTAATTCTTTTAAATATTATGATTTTTATTAATGTGGGTGTAAATTAAGTGAAAATTTTTTAATTCTTCTAAATTTTTTACGTTGTTATCATATTAAATTTTCAATCTACTTGAAATCAATAGAATTTTTTACTGATTTGACAATTAAAAAATAATCAAAACAATATATCTAATATTAAACAATGTATAATTTTATTAAAATCAGCCTTTCCACAAAAAATAACCTATCGCAAATTTATTCAATAATTATACATATTTATATTTTTTTTTAAGAATTAAATTATTATTTTGACTTTTGCACTTCAATAATTATAAATGCTATGAAAGTTTGTATTGCCGAAAAACCTAGTGTTGCTAAAGATATCGCAAAAGTAATTGGTGCGAATCAAAAGCACGATGGATACTATGAAGGAAATGGATTTCAGGTCACTTGGACTTTCGGACACTTGTGTACATTAAAAGAACCGCAAGATTATACACCCGAGTGGAAAAGCTGGGATCTTAATTATTTGCCAATGATTCCGCAAAGTTTCGGAATTAAATTAATTGCAGATAAAGGTGTCTCGAAACAATTTCATATCATCGAAAAATTAGTTACGAACGATCAAGTCGACGAGATAATAAACTGTGGCGATGCTGGACAGGAAGGTGAATTGATACAACGTTGGGTTTTACTTAAAGCGCGTGCTAAAGCGCCAATGAAGCGTTTATGGATTTCTTCGTTGACAGAAGAAGCGATTAAAGAAGGTTTTGATAATTTGAAAGATGGAGAAAAATATTTCAATCTTTTTTCTGCTGGACAAGCGCGTGCGATTGGCGATTGGTTATTAGGAATGAACGCTACACGATTATTTACCAAAAAATTTGCGCCGCCAAAAACGGTTCTTTCTATTGGTCGTGTCCAAACACCTACATTAGCAATGATTGTTCAGCGTCAAAAAGAAATCAATGCGTTTATTATTGAGGAATATTGGGAATTGAAAACGATTTTCAAAGAAGTAGAGTTTAATGCGACAATACCTCGTTTAAAATCTGAAGAAAAAGCCAAACAAGGTTTAGATTTTATAAAAGATCGAGAGTTTGAAATCATTGATTTCGAAGTAAAAGAGGGGCGTGAAAAAAATCCTCGCCTATTCGATTTAACTGCTTTACAAGTAGAAGCGAATAAAAAATATGCGTTTTCGGCAGAAAATACCTTAAAATATATACAAAGTCTTTACGAGAAAAAATTTGTGACCTATCCTCGTGTTGATACCACTTATCTATCGGAAGATATTCATCCTAAAGTTCCTGGAATTTTAAATAAATTAACCGCTTATCAAAATTTGATTGCCCCTTTGATGGCACAACCAATTCCGATGTCGAAAGCAGTTTTTGATAATACAAAAGTAACCGATCACCACGCTATTATTCCTACAGAAATCTTTCCACAAGGTTTATCGAACGAAGAAAAACGTATCTATGATTTGGTTGCACGACGTTTTATTGCTGTTTTTTATCCAGAGTGTAAAGTTGCCAACACAACTGTCGAAGGAAAAGTTGAAAATAATGGAAAAGACGGTCAACTTTCTGCTATAAATTTTAAAGCAACGGGAAAACAAATTCTCGAAATGGGTTGGCGCGAAGTCTATGCAAAAGATAAAAAGGAAGACGAAAAAGATGAGGAAAAAATAATGCCGATTTTTGAGATTGGTGAAAAAGGTCCTCACGAACCATTTATTCACAAAGGAAAAACAACTCCACCAAAACATTATACAGAAGCAACTTTATTGCGAGGAATGGAAACTGCTGGACGACAAGTGGATGATGAAGAAATGCGCGAATTGATGAAAGAAAATGGAATTGGTCGACCTTCTACGCGTGCAAATATTATCGAAACCTTGTTTCGTAGAAAATACATAGAAAAGAAAAAACGTAATATTATCGCCACACAAACTGGTATTGATTTGATTGATACCATTCAAAATGAATTATTAAAATCTCCTGAATTGACAGGTGTTTGGGAACGAAAACTTCGTTTGATTGAAAAAGGTGAATACGAATTAGAACAATTCAAACAAGAATTGATCGAAATGGTTTCGAAACTAACATTTGATGTAAAAAATAGTTATTTCAGACCGATTGCTTCGCATCAAAATTCAGTTCAAACAGAGGAAAAACCTAAAAAGGAACGTAAACCAAAAGAAGAAATTAATTTGGAAGACGCTACTTGCCCAAAATGTAAAACACATAAACTAGTAAAAGGAAAAGCAGCTTATGGTTGTGCAAACTTTGCAGCATGTGGATTCAAAATTCCATTTGAGTTTATGAGTAAAAAATTAACCGATAAACAAATTTTGGATTTGTTAACCAAACAAAAAACTGGCAAAATGGCTGGTTTAATCAATCCTGAAAATGGAGAAAAAGTTACTGGTAAAGCTATTTTGGGAATGAATTTCGATTTAGAATTTGAAGAAATGTAAAAATAAAGTGAGTTTCGAAATTCGAAACTCGCTAATTATATTTCTCCAACGTTTCTTTTAAAATTGTTTTGACTTTTTCTTTCAATTTTTTAGGTTCGATAATTGTAACTGAACGACTCATAGAAAGAATTTCGCTGATAAAATCTTCGGTCAAAAATAATTCTAATCCAATTAAAACTTCATCGTTTTTAGTTTCTAAAATTTGTTGAGATTCATGCAAAGGCAAAGATTCTAAATACGCTGCTTGTTTTTTGGTCACAGAAAGCACTATTTTTTCTGGTTTTTCTGAACTTGGAACAATAATCCCGAACGAATATTTGTACTTATCATTGTAATTAAACTCGATATTATCGTCAATTTTATCTCTAAAAATCGAAACTCTATTCATTCGTTCCAAACCAAAATTTTTGACAATTCCTTTATCATCCGCAATCAAATACCATCGGTTATTGTGCTCTCTAATTGCAATTGGAGAAACTTTACGAATCGTTTCTTTTTCCTCTCCAAATTTTTGATAATGAAATTCAATTTTCTTTTTTCCTTGAATTGCTTGTACAATATCTGGTAAAAATTCGGCGCGTTTTGGCTTTCTTTTTTCCAAATACACAATAGATTCGAGCGAATTTGTCAATTTCAAAGCAGAAAAACTATTAATTTCTTCTAAAGTTTTCAGAAATAAATCAGAGCTATAATCGTCTTGAATAATATAATATCCACGCTGACTGCGACTATACATTATATCAATTCCCAATATATTTCTGATTTCTTGAATATCGCGCTGTAATGTACGTTTAGAGAAATTAAACTCTAATGTATCATCATTAAGTTGAAGCATTTCAAATTCTCGTTCCAAAAAACGCTCTAAATCTTCATAAGAACAATATTTTTGTTGTGATAATTTACGAACAATATTGAAATAACGCGCGATATAACCTTGTTTTGACATTGAATTGGAAGTGTTTGAGCAAACTTAAGTTATCTGTAATTAAAAACAAAAAAAAGTAACATTTCATTACAAAATGTTACTTTTTCTTCATTAATAAAAATGAAATATTCGAAAAAACGGATTCTATTTTTTAGATTTTTTTACTTTTGTTTTTGCATCTTTCGTAGCTGCTTTTACATCTTGTACCGCCGCTTCTATTGTTGTTGTAGCTGAGTCTACCGTAGCTGCCGCTGAATCTACTACTACTTCTGATGTTATTTCAACTGGAGTTGTGCTATCTTCAACTTTCGCTGTTTCGATGAAATTAGAAAGTTTATCAACAATTTCTGCGTTAGAAGTTGGTTCATTCTTCACTTTTACGCTTAAGAAAATTGATGGTGCAGCATTATCTTGAATATAATTTGATTCGTTTTGATAAACTCCGTCATTTTTAACAGCTGTTGAATTTAAGTTTTCTGTTAACTCTTTTGCTACTTTAACTGTTTCGTTAAATGCAACATTTTGTTTAAAAACAACTGCGGCAACTTTATTTGTATTATCATCAGTTTTTTCAAAATTTAATGTCATGATTAACTCAGGTTTTAAACTATCGATGATTGATCTTTTCTCTTCATCTTTTAATCCTTTCGTTAAATCTTTCCATAAAAGAACCTGAACATTTTCTTTATTCAAAGATTCTAACTTTGTTTTAAATTCTGATGCGATATTTGTTCCTGATTCTACAGCGATATTATCTACAATATCTAAAATGACAACTTTAGGTGCATCTTCTACAACTTTATTTGTAATTTCTGTTGTAGGAACTTTTATTTCATTTTTTGTAGTAAAAGAGAAAGAAACTAACCCTATTGCTACGACTCCTAATACTTGCGTCAATTTTTTCATAATAAATGTGTTTTGTTTAAAAATGATACTTTTTAAATAGTTAGTACATTTTAGAACTTTGCAGACACTGTTCCGAAAACTCTTAATTAATCCTAATAAATGTTATAGTTTTCTTAATTGACTGATTTTATAAGGGATTCAGAGGAGTTAAATTTATCATTTTTCAAAATTTAGAAAATATAAAACATAAAAAAAGCTCAACTAAGTTGAGCTTTTATATTATTTACATGCAGCAATTATCTGCACAAAATCATCATATTTTAATGAAGCACCACCAACAAGACCACCGTCGATATCTGGTTGAGCAAAAATTTCGTTCGCATTCTGTGCATTTACACTTCCTCCGTACAAAATACTTGTATCATTCGCGACTTCTACGCCAAATTCATCCTTCAAAACTTTACGAATAAATGCATGAATTTCTTGCGCTTGCTCTGGTGTAGCTGTTTTTCCTGTTCCAATTGCCCAAACTGGTTCGTAAGCAATAATCAAACGAGAAAGATCTTCTGGTTTTTGTGCAACTAAAGCATCCATTAATTGAGTTTTTACAACCTCAAAGTGTTTATCAGCTTCACGTTCTTCTAATTTTTCTCCAACACAAAGAATTGGATTAATTTGATATTTAAAAGCTTGTTTCAATTTTTCAGCAATCACAATATCCGTTTCTCCTTGGTATTCTCTACGCTCAGAATGTCCAATTATAGCGAAATCTAATCCGATACTATCCAATTGTTCTGCAGAAATATCTCCTGTATAGGCTCCTTTCTCGTGAGCAGAAATATCTTGCGAAGAAATCTTAACATATTGTTCATCTACAGCTTCTAACAATGTTTGTAAATAAATAGAAGAAGGCGCAATAATAACTTGTGCAATTGGATGATTATCTGCCACCCAAGCATTAAGGTTTGTTGCTAAATGAATCGCTTCTTCATAATTTAAGTTCATTTTCCAGTTTCCTGCTACTATTCTATCACGCATAAAAAAGTGTATTTTATTTGATTTTGGTTTTAATATTTACTGCAAGATAATTATTTATCGTGAAATTATTACTGATTTATTTTATGCGAACGCGAGGATCTAAAATTCCGTAAAGAATATCGACCAAAATATTAATCACAATAAACATCACAGCAATCACTAAGACAGCTCCCATCACAATTGGTAAATCTAATGTATTCAATGCATTTACGATTTCTTTTCCTAAACCATTCCAACCAAAAACAAATTCCACAAAAACCGATCCTGCCAACATCGACGCAAACCAACCTGAAATTGCTGTAATTACAGGATTTAAAGCATTTCGTAATGCATGTTTTGTAATCACCGTTTTTCTAGAAAGTCCTTTTGCAAAAGCTGTTCGGATATAATCTTGGTTCAAAACTTCTAACAACGAATTTCGTGTTAATTGCGTAAAAACCGCTAACGGACGCGAACCTAATGTAATTGCTGGAAGAATTAAATTTTTCAACATCAAATGTTTTCCTTCTCCCAAATCATCCACTTCATATAGACTTCCAATCATATTCAGCCCTGTAATATCATGCATTAAAAAAGCAAAAATATAGGCAATGATAATTGCCGAAAAGAAAGACGGAATACTCATACCAAAGCTTGTTACGACCAACAAAACTCTGTCAATCCATGTATCTTTCATCAAAGCAGAAACAATTCCCAACACAACACCAATTATCGTTGCAATAATAATGGCTGCAATTGCCAAAACCATTGTATTTGGTAAAGTTTCTCCAATAATTGTACTGACGCTTTTTCCTTGTTTTTGAAAAGATTCACGCAAATAAGGCGTTTTCAAAACCATTTCATTTGTTCCGAAATCTATCAATTTTGTGTAATTGTATTTATCAGAACTTAATGAAGTATATGTTGTATTGTTTTCGTCAATATTATGAAAAGAAATCGGTGACAAATCATTAATATAAAACGCATATTGTTTCCATAAAGGTTGATCTAAACCTAAGTTTTTTCGAATTTGAGCCAATTGCTCTGGATCTTCTTTTTGATCAAGCATCATACGCGCAGGGTCTCCAGGAAGTACCGAAAACAATAGAAAAACTACACTTACTACACCAAAAAGTGTCAAAAATCCGTAGAAAATTTTATTTAAAATATAATTAATCACTTGTTAAAATAAATCTTCTAATTGATTAAGCGAAGGAAAATCATTGTCATGATATTTCGCTTTCACCGTTCCTTTTTCTAAAATCATCACACCTGGATTAGAGCGAATAATTGTTTTCATTGTTGTTTGATCCATAAAACAATTTTCAAGTTCCAAACCTTTAATCGGATTATTTGAAACCGAAACAACTCTATATCCTTTATATTTAGAAGCTTCTTTTCCTAAAATATTCAATTTTTCAATTTGCTTCTCATTTACCTTTTCAACAAAAGGAACAACAAAAACAATCGCTTTCGGAGCATTTAGAATCTCAGAAGTTTTATCAATGCCATTACAATCAAAACTAAAATCATGAATTGGAGGTTCGTACCCTTTTTTCTCGACAATAGTTCGTGTTTTATCCGCTTCAATTACCCAAGGCGTTCCGTGTTTGTACCATTTGTCATCAGCAATATATTGCGCATCATCAATTTCGACTACTTTACCATCAACACTGTTTTTCATCGTGTAAATCGTTTTATACGTTGTTGGTTTCAAACCTAACTCTTGCGGAGATTTCATTCCTTCAATCAAATTTTTGCCAACTGCATAAGATCTAAAATCGATAATTGGTAAATGATTAATTCCGATATAAGCAATAATTGCAGAACCTAAAATTGTTATAAAATTGATTACGTAATTCGCTTTTTCGACAAATAATGGTTTGATATATTTTTGACCAATCACTAAAATAATGATCAACACCAAAAGCACAACATCTTTGTAAAATGATGTCCAAGGTTCTAACTTTAGTGCATCACCAAAACATCCACAATCGGTTACTTTGTTGAAATAAGCTGAATAAAATGTCAAAAATGTAAAGAAAATAATCGTTAACAATAAAGCTATTGTTGTAAATCTTTTCCAAACGCCAAGCAATAATAAAACGCCTAAAACTATTTCAAAAAGTGAAAAGAAAGTTGCCAAAGGCAAACTCAAACCTTCTAAAAATGGAATGTTAAGAACTGTTGGCGAAAAATATTCTTCTAATTTGAAACTTAACCCAATTGGATCTACATTTTTTACAAATCCAGAAATTATAAAAATAACTCCAACTATAATTCGGGCAAATTGAACTAAATACCTCATGAAGCTTTCTTTTCGTTAATTAAAATCATTGCGAAAATCGAATAATTAATCATATCCAAATAATTTGCATCTAAACCTTCAGACACAATTGTTTTTCCTTTATTATCTTCGATACTTTTTGTGCGCAAAACTTTCTGATAAATTAAATCTGTGATCGAACTTACACGCATATCTCTCCAAGCTTCACCGTAATCATGATTTTTTTTCATCATCAAATCGTGCGCAATTGTTGCATATTTATCATAAAATTCGATAGCTTGTTCGTCTGTCAAATCTGGCTGATCTGCAAAACCAAGTTCCAACTGAATCAATGCCATAATCGAATAATTAACGATTGCCACAAATTCTCCTTCTTCGTCTTCATCAACCAAACGCTCCGCTGCTTCTTGCAACGTACGAATACGGTTTACCTTGATAAAAATTTGATCTGTTAAAGACGGCAAACGCAGTACACGCCAAGCTGGACCGTAATCTTGTAATTTTTTTGTATATAAATCTCGACAAACAGAGATGATTTCTTTAAATTGAATTGAGGTATTTTTCATAATTTCGTTTCGATTTCAAAAATAATTGAAATTGCTTAAAGAACTTCTAAGATATGACAATTAATTGTAATGGTCGTTTGATTGATTTGAACGAGCCTAAAATTATGGGAATTTTGAATACAACGCCAAACTCTTTTTACGATGGTGGCAGTAATCAATCGATGAATTTGATTTTAGAAAAAGTTGAAAAACACTTGTCCGAAGGTGCCGATATGATTGATGTTGGTGGTTATTCGACAAAACCTGGAGCAGAAAATATTTCGGAGCAGGAAGAAATTGATAGAACTGCACCAATTATCGAAAAAATTATTGAAGAATATCCAGAATTGATTATTTCGATTGATACTTTTCGAGGAAATGTTGCACGTGAAGCTGTAAAAGTTGGTGCTTCTATTATAAATGATGTTTCGGGTTGGGAGTTAGACGAAAATATGTTTGATGCAATCAAAGAACTTCGAGTTCCATACATTTTAATGCATATGAAAGGAACGCCAAAAACAATGCAAAATAATCCTGCATATGCAGATATTACGCTGGAAGTAAACGAATATTTTTCCAAAAAAATTGCGCAATTAAAAGCTGCAAAAGTGAATGATATTATTTTAGATCCTGGTTTTGGTTTTGCAAAAACATTGGATCATAATTATGAATTATTCAATAAAATGGAAGCTTTAGGTTTTGAAGGTTTTCCTTTGCTGATCGGAATTTCGAGAAAATCGATGATTTATAATTTATTCGAAACAACTCCGCAAGAAGCTTTAAACGGAACTTCTGTCCTGAATATGGTTGCGTTACAAAAAGGTGCAAAAATTTTGCGTGTGCACGATGTAAGAGAAGCAAAAGAAACCTTACAAATTTTCCAAAAATTGAATCAAAAATAAATAAGAAAGCCACTAAAAAGTGGCTTTTATTTTTAATCAATGATTTTACTATTTGGAAAGAAAACTTTGAACGTATCAACAATATTGATATCCGAAGTCAAAATTTGCCAATGTGAATCTTTCACAAATTCAAACACAACTTCGTTGTCGTATAAATTTTCATCCTCAATATTTACATGCAAATTATTTTCTTTTCTATCTCCAATAATCAACGCCTCCGTTACATGTTCCATTTTATAACACAAACTTTCTAACTGATCATATTCCACAAAAATTCCGTCTTGTTGATCAATCACTTCTTGCAATTCGAAAACCGAATATTCGTCCGTTTCACTTTCACCATCAACCCAAAGAATTTTCCAAAAATAATCCTGTATATCTTTTATTGGAGCAATCACCTCTTCCATTCGTTGAATTTGGTTTTCGTCTTCTCCGTAAATTTCTATTTTATAAGTTTCCATATCTATTACAAAATTAAAAAAGTAACTTCAAACGGAAGTTACTTTTTTACAATTTTATACTTTTTCTAACTCATGTTTCACACGTTTTTCAGATTTGATATCCATAACCTGAATCGATTCTTTGCTAAAAATCTTGAACGAATGTTCATGTTTTTCTAAGAGAAAATCATAAGGTCCTTTTGGTGCAATTAATTTCACTAAAACTGGCGCAGTTTCTAACGAGATAAACACAAGAGCTATAAAAATAGCTGCAGTCCCTAAAATTGGATTATTAACTGACAATTCGTCTAAAGCCTGCATACGTGCAGCAAAACCATTGTAATTCTCTTCGGTTGGTTTAGCCGCATCAATTTCTTTTTCTTTTGCAACATTCAATCGATCTAATTCTTTATTAATTTCAGCTAAACGAGGCGCAGATTGTTGAATATAAGTTTCGATTTCGGCAGCTTTTTGTTTTTTCAATTCTGCTTTTCGTTTCGCATTTGGTCCATAACCTTCGCGTCCAGTTGTTGTTTCAGTTTGTGTACCAACAACTTCTTTTTCCAACTCGGTAGAAGCTGAATTATACTCATTTCTTAATTTATCAATTTCTGCATAAATTTCTTTTCGTTCATTCGAAAAAGGCGTTCCCAATTCAGCATAACGCGCATCAATTCCTTTTTGTAATTCCGCTTTATTTCGATTGACAATAATATTTAATTGCTTGTTAATTTCTTTCTCGAAAATTTTTAATTCTAACGGTTTCGAAATCACAATACCTAATAAAATTGCAACCAAAATACGTGGCAAAGCAATAAAAAACTGACGAAAAAATCCACCTGACTTTTTCATTGATGTGACAATATATCGGTCAAGATTAAAAATCATTAATCCCCACAACAAACCAAAACCTGTTGCTGCATATATATTATCAAAAACAGTATTCAGCGCATATCCAGCAGACAAAGCCGCCAAAATTCCTGTAAATAATATGACACCTCCAATACCAACATGTTTGTTGATATCTGTTGGTGTTTTTTTCAAGAGTTCAAGACTACTCCCTGAACAGATGATTAAAAATTTCTGTAGTCCATTCATTTTGCAAATATAGTACTTTGTATAACATATTATTAAATATCGTGCCAAAAAAAGCTGACAATCAAATTGTCAGCTTATATTTTCAAAAAATTTACTTAAACAAAATTAAGCTTGTTTTTCGATTTTAATTCTCCATCCATAAGGATCTTCTGCTAATCCGTATTGAATATCTTTTAATTTCTTTTTCAATTGTAATGCAAAAGAATCTTCTTCAGCTAAAGTTGGTAATTGAGCACGCTCTTCACCAAATCCAACTGCATCGTATTGTGTAATTACAACAGCAGTTCCACATCCAAATACTTCTTTTAATTCTCCTGATTTGTAAGCATCATACAATTCTTGTACTTCTACAGGACGTACTTCTACTTCATATCCACTATCTTTTGCTAAAGTTAAAACAGAATCACGTGTTACTCCGTTCAAAATACGCTCAGACGTTGGCGCTGTTAAAATTTTATTTCCGATACGTACCATCACATTCATTGTTCCTGCTTCTTCAATGTATTTATGCTCGATAGAATCTGTCCAAATTACTTGATCATAACCATCTTTTTGAGCTTCAGAAGTTGGAAAGAAAGATCCAGCATAGTTTCCTCCACATTTTGCAAAACCAACACCTCCCTGAGCTGAACGACTATAATAATCAGCAATTTTTACTGATAAAGGTTTATCGTAATAATTAGGAGCATAAGCTAATAAAATAGCAAAAATATATTCGTTAGATGCCCTAGCAGAAACTGCTTCTTCTGTTGCGAACATTACTGGACGAATATATAATGACGTTCCGTAATCTTTTGGTACCCATTGACGATCGATATCAATAATAGCTTCTAAACCATCAATAAAAATTTCTTTCGGAATTTGAGGCATATTAAGACGTGCCGCAGATAAATTAAAACGCTCGAAGTTTTTCTCTGGACGGAAAATAAACACTTCTTCGTTATCATTTTTGTAGGCTTTCATTCCTTCAAAAATTGTTTGACCATAATGGAAAGACATCGCTGCTGGAGTCATTGAAATTGGTCCGTAAGGAACAATTTTTGGCTCATCCCATTTACCATCTTTGTAATGCGCGATCAACATGTGATCTGTAAACTCTTTCCCAAAAGTAGTAGAGTTAAAAACTGAATCGTTAAATTTTGATTCAGCAATTTTTTCTATAATCATTTTATGATATATTTTGTTTGTGCTTATCAAAGGTACATTTTATTTGCACTTTTTCATAATAAATATCATAACTTTCGACGATGAAAAGAATTATTCAAGAAACGGAAGATGGATCTAAAACTATCTATATTGAAGATTGGGATGAATCTTATCATTCTAAGCATGGCGCTGTACAAGAGGCTTTTCATGTATTTATAAAAAATGGATTTCATCATTTTACAGAAACAAAAAATCCTATAAAAATTATAGAAATTGGATTAGGTACGGGACTTAATTCTTTCATTACTTTGATGGAAGCTGAAAAACATAAAACTCCAGTGCAATATGTTGGAATTGAAAAATTTCCAGTTTCTGATGAAGAATTTGAATTGGTGAATTATTTCGAAAATGTTTTCAAACTTTATCCGGAATTTGAACATCGAAAAGAAGAGTTTTTAGATTATTATCAACAATTATTTCATTCAAATTGGGAAAATTGGAATAAAATTTCTCCATATTTTGAAGTTAAGAAAGTGGAAGAAGATTTTTTCAATCTGAAAAATATCAACGAAAATAATTTTGATTTAGTTTATTTTGATGCATTTGGTTCTCGTGTTCAACCAGAATTATGGGAAAAAGAATTGTTAGAAATTGTTGATTCTTTAACTAAAAAATCTGCCATTTTTACCACTTATGCAGCGAAAGGAACCATAAAAAGAGGTTTGAAAGATTTGGGCTATATTGTACAAAAACGTCCTGGGCCTCCAGGAAAACGTGAAATGATGGTTGGTTTGAAGGACTTTCCATTTGATAAATAATCTCCTTTATCATTAATTATAAAAATCGTAAATTTGCGCTGGAAAACAATTTGATGTTTTCTACATTTTTTTATGACAAATTATATCGAATATAAATTTAAAGTTGCGGAAGTAGAGCCTTTTAATGAAATTATTATTGCAATGATTTCTGAACTACCCTTTGAAAGTTTTGTTGAAAACGAAGAAGGTTTTGATGCTTACATGCCAAAAACTGACGAAAATATTGACCAAGTAAAAGAAGTGATTGATTCTATCGAGAATATTGATTTTTCTTATACGCGTCAAGAAATTGAACAACAAAATTGGAATGCAACTTGGGAAGAAAATTTCACGCCAATTTTAGTGAATGACCAATGTTTGATTCGTGCAGAATTTCACGAAACAGTTGAAAATATTCCGTACGAAATTATCATTCAACCAAAAATGTCTTTTGGGACTGGACATCACTCTACAACACATTTGATGGTAGAATATATCTTGGAAACTGAATTTACAGGAAAAGATATTTTGGACATGGGCTGTGGAACGTCAATTCTTGCAATTTTAGGAATGAAACGTGGTGCAAATTATGCAGAATGTATCGATATTGACGAGTGGGCTGTGGAAAATTCTATCGAAAATGGAAAACGAAATGGTGTTAGTTTAGATGCGAAAATGGGTGATAATTCACTTTTGGGAAGCAAACAGTTTGACATTATTTTAGCGAATATCAACAAAAATATTTTAATCAGTCAAATTCCTTCTTACATCAATGTTTTGAATGAAAATGGTGATTTATTTTTAAGTGGATTGATGGAGCAAGATTTTGATGATATCTTAGCTTTTTGTACAGAAAATGGTTTGAAATTTGTATCTAAAAAACAACGAAATGAGTGGATTGCGCTACATTTCAAAAAATAAAATGATATGACAAAATACGCAACGCAACCCATGTGGGAAACGGAAAAAGATTCGGCTGTTGATGTATTGGAACAGGAATCACACAAATATCAAATTATTGTTTACAATGATGATGTGAATACTTTTGATTGGGTAATCGAATCGTTGATTGATGTTTGTGAACACACGCCAGAGCAAGCGGAACAATGTTCTATTTTGATTCACTACAAAGGTAAATGCGAAGTCTTGACGGGTGAATTAGAAGATTTAAAACCTCGATGCACAGAATTATTGAACCGAGGTTTAAGTGCAGAAATTATTTAGAATTTCTTAATAATCATATAAAGCAAAATCAGAATCGTCTAATGTTACATTGGACGATTTTTTGTTTTGATCACTCACTATATACGAATCATAGATCTTCTCGTAAACATGATTTTCTGTTTTTGTATCCACAACTTCTGTAGATTTTTCTGTAGAATTAATCACAAAAGGAGTTACAACCAATGCTAATAGCAATATACAAGCAGCAGCCCACCAAATATTGAAATGTACAACTTTTGTTTCTTTTTTATCAATAGTTTTCGATAAAATTGACTGTTCTAAATCGTCAAAATAATTAGTAGGGGTTGTATAATTTTCCTTTTGTTTTAAGCTTTTAAAATAAATTTCATCTTCTAAATTCTTAAAATAATTCTCTGGAACCTTAAAATTATTTTTTAATCCATTTTCTTTCATATCATTCATAAGACAAAAAAAAGTTAAAAAGGTTTAATCTTCATCCTCTAAAAATTCTTTAATTTTTGTAACTGCATGATGATAAGACGCCTTTAGCGCACCAACAGATGTTCCTGAAATTTCAGAAATTTGTTCATATTTCATTTCATCATAATATTTCATCATAAATACTACGCGCTGCTTTTCTGGCAAACTTGCAATCGCTTTTTGTAGTTTCAACTCAATTTCATCACCTGTAAAATACTCATCCGTAGATAAATCATCTGCAATATTCATCGAATAATCTTCAAACGAAACATTTTGTTCTTTAGCATTTTTATGAATAAAATTGATGGTTTCGTTATAAGTAATCCTAAAAATCCATGTCGATAATTTTGATTCATTTTTGAATGAATTCAAATTTTGATAGATTTTTATAAAAACATTTTGAGCAATATCATCTGCGTCTTCATGAATCAAAACCATACGACGAATTTGCCAATAAACTCTCTGATGATAATCTTTTACAAGAAGTTTAAAAGCCTGTTCCCAATCCTTATCTAAAATGTGATCTAATATTTTCTGATCCAATTAAGTAATATTAAGCTGTAAAGCTATTAAATTTCAAATGATAAACTTCTAATAATTTTGAACATAGTTTATATTTTATATTTTTTTTATGAAATCAAATCCATATTCCACATATACTTAAGTATGAACCTATCAATAAAAGTATATTTCTATTGAAAAATTTATTTGGGCATTCACTCGCTCTATTCCTCGTATTTATACAATCTCCCTCAATTATCTCTTAATAATTCAATAACAAGAAATGTAAATCGCTCGGTCGGGCTATCCGTTGCAATCTTTTGTAGAATAAAATTCTATTACAAGTAAGAAAATCCAATTTCTACAAAAGGATTTAGACTACTCTCCCTAACGCTGGTTGTAAGTTCTGAGTTAGTTGCAAAAAGGAAGCTTCATTTTTATCAAGAAGAAGCTTCTAGTTGACTAATTAGAAGCTCTTGTTGGATGAAAGCAAGCTTCTTGTTTTATAAAACATAGTCTGGAGATGTGGTAGCTTACATTTTACTTTGTACATTTTACAAAAAAGTATACCCACAAAAAAAGCCTCAAGTTGTTCACTTGAGGCTTTTAATAAAAACTGGCGACGACCTACTCTCCCGTAAGTAACAGTACCATCGGCGCAGGCAGGCTTAACTTCTCTGTTCGGAA
>Ga0207791_1000026_pt1 | contig 84957 bp, 92 predicted proteins | sample HigsolmetaGSP16D_FD_184844 | JGI IMG/M metagenome (GOLD analysis project Ga0207791, IMG submission 184844) | High solid enriched microbial communities from the Joint BioEnergy Institute, USA - SP1-6-D (SPAdes) | ecosystem: Engineered > Bioreactor > SSF (Solid state fermentation) > Aerobic >...
AAGAAAGAGTTGAGTCTTAATCAGAATATGAGATTATATAGCTCTGAACTCGTTATAGTGTACTCAAACTCTTTTCTCTTCTTTTTATACTACAATTTAAGATTTTCAAATCTAAAGGAACTCGTTTGAGGATCTTTTCACATCCTTTGTTCAATTTAATCCAGAAGTAAATCCGGCATTAAATTCTTGCGTTAAGAAAAATAAGAAGAAAGTCGTTAAAACAATTTACTGACCGAAGGGAATGATTTAAATTGTTTAGACTTTAAAACTTATTTTTTAGCTAAAGAATTTACAGCCTTGATCTTTTGGTTCGTTTTGGATCAAGCCAAAATGAACATATAAAATCGTAGCCTTGATTTTTTGATTACTTTTTATCAAGAAAAAAGTAATATACCCACGAATAATAATCAACATATCAACACCATATCAAACAAATAATTTGTAAAACTTAGCATATAAACCCCTTCAAAATAATCAAACAAAAATTTAACTATTCCCACGACACCTTGTAGCGTTTATTCTTATCAATTTTGCAAAATGTTTGCATTAGTTGACTGTAATAATTTCTACGCAAGTTGCGAAAGGGTATTCAATCCAACCCTTAACGGAAAGCCAGTTGTGGTATTATCCAACAACGACGGCTGTGTTGTTGCGCGCTCTAATGAAGCCAAAGCTTTAGGAATTCCAATGGGTGCTCCTGCTTTTCAATATGAAAGTCTATTTCGATTAAAAGGAGTAAAAGTATTCTCATCCAATTACGCTTTATACGCAAGTATGAGCAACAAAGTAATGAACATTCTTAAACAACATTGTCCCGAAATTGAAGTCTATTCTATCGACGAATCATTCCTATACTTCAGAGGTTTCGAAAACTACGATTTAAAGCAGTATTGTACACAAATCAAAGAAATGATTTACCAATACACAAAGATTCCGGTATGCATCGGAATTGCACCCACAAAAGCGTTAGCCAAAGTAGCAAACCGTATTGCAAAGAAATACCCAACACACCACAATGGAGTATATATGATCGATTCCCAACATAAAATCGAAAAAGCCTTAAAATGGTTACCAATCGAAGACATTTGGGGTATCGGTCGTCAATTGTCTAAACGATTATCCTATATAGGTTGCAACACCGCGTATAAATTCACACAGCTCGAAGATGAATACCTTCGTCGTAATTTTTCAATTGTCGAACTTCGATTGAAGAAAGAATTATTGGGTCAAAGTGTGTTAGGTTTAGACGAAATACAACGCAAAAAATCCATTGCCACAACACGAAGCTTTGATCATACAGTAACCGATTACAATTACTTGCACGAACGTGTTTCCACGTTTGCAGTTTCTTGTGCCGAAAAACTAAGACGAGAAAAAAGCAAATGCAACATCATAACGGTATTTGTAATGACGAATAGATTTGATGAAACCCAAGCATTTCAATCCAACTCATTATCTACAACATTAGATTATGATACCAACTCAAGTATCATCTTGTCAAAAGCCGCCACTTTCCTACTCGACAAATTAGTACCGGAAGAAGGTCGTATGCCCGAATATAAGAAAGCAGGTGTAATTGTTTCAGCAATTACGCCCGATAACCAGGCACAGATGAACTTATTCGCTGAAGAATCGCCTAAACATAAATCGCTAATGCAAGTCATGGATAAGCTAAACAGTTATTATGGCGACCACAAAATTGCATTAGGCTCACAAGACTTATCCACAAAATGGAAGATGAAACGTGAAAAACTTTCACCCTGTTACACAACGAAACTAACTGATATTTTAAAAGTAAATTAAATGGTCAACTTTATCAAAATTCCAAGACTATCACCAGAACTTAAAAATGTAGCTTACACGACAGAAGGCGAAAAAAGATACATTAAGAATTTAGGTGATGTTTCCGCAGGATTCCCATCACCTGCCACAGATTTTATTCAGAACGAAATCTCTTTAGACGAACATTTCCTCGAAAAACCAGAATCCACATATCTCATTCGTGTAGGTGGAGAAAGTATGCAACCTGAATACCAAGTTGGTGACTTATTAATCGTACGTTCAGATTTAGATCCTCAGCATATGGACGACATCATTGTATCTATCAATAATTCAGAATACACCTTCAAACGCTACGATAAAATCAACAAAAAACTAATTTCACTCAACCCAACATACAAAGACTGCATCCAACTCGAAGAAGAAGACAACGCCTTAATTCTTGGCGTAGTCATTTCATTTATCAGACAGAAAAGGAAGTTTTAAATTTCATCCCCAACTCCCCAGTTGGGGGATTTATTTTGTCATTTCGAGTGTTTTTCGTTGCTTTAGCAAAAGAAAATTGTATCGAGAAATAAGAGGTGAAAATGAATAATAAAACCCATTAATAATAAGTTTTATAATCATACCCAATAATTACTATTTACTATTTACTAACTACTAATCACTATAATTGCCAACAAAAGCAAAAAAACTCAAAACTCATCACTCAAAACTCACAACTCGACCCCAGCCGCCCACCAAAGCTATTTTTACATAACATGGCATTATAGTCGCCTAGCGGGCTTCGGGGACAAGCCCACTATAATCATATTATGTAAAATAGCCCCTTCCTTTACCTGTCCGAAGCAGAGAGTATCTCATGTCGTTTTTTGCCCTTGTTGAAGTAGCAGTATTGCCACAATCATTTTTGCGCAACGATTTACTCCGTTAGGCTCATTTCACTATCCATACGTTTTTCAAGCCCAGTAATAACTAATTACGATTTACTAATCACCAATTACTAAGCGAAGCGTTCCATTCACCCAACTCCGCAAAACCAAGCCTAAAATAAGCTTTCCTTTCAGTCAAGCCCATTTTTTAACGGCTTTTCGTTACACACAAAAATGCTCGTTAGGCATTTGAGATTAAGAGGAGAAGCTTCGTGTATAATTTACTCCAATAATCCGCAACTTCACCTCCTTACAATAACCATCATTTAAACCCACCAAAAAAACAAGGCTAAATAAAATGGCATTTCGGTTAGCAGACGAGTGTCAATACATTGAGTGAAACGTAAAAATGTTTACTGACCGTAGGGAATGATTTAAACATTTTAGAGAAGCGAAATGAATATTGACCGTCGAGAATCGTAGCCTTGACTTTTTTGGTTCGTTTTTGTGTCAAGACTTCCCCGAAGGGTATATGAATTCATTTAAAAACAATTAAAAAAGTTATGAATAAAAATGAACATATAATAAAATGGGAGTTGCACACCATTTACGCAAAACAAGCCTAAAATAAGCTTTCCTTTCATTCAATCCCATTTTTTAACGGCTTTTCGTTACACACAAAAATGCTCGTTAGGCATTTGAGATTAAGAGGAGAAGCTTCGTGTATAATTTACTCCAATAATGCGCAACTTCACCTCCTTACAATAACCATCATTCAAACCCACCAAAAAAACAAGGATAAATAAATGGCATTTCGATTAGCAGACGAGTGTCAATACATTGAGTGAAACGTAAAAATGTTTACTGACCGTAGGGAATGATTTAAACATTTTAGAGAAGCGAAATGAATATTGACCGTCGAGAATCGTGGCCTTGACTTTTTTGGTTCGTTTTTGTGTCAAGACTTCCCCGAAGGGTATATGAATTCATTTAAAAACAATTAAAAAAGTTATGAATAAAAATGAACATATAATAAAATGGGAGTTGCACACCATTTACGCAAAATCAAGCCTAAAATAAGCTTTCCTTTCAGTCAAGCCCATTTTTTAACGGCTTTTCGTTACACACAAAAATGCTCGTTAGGCATTTGAGATTAAGAGGAGAATATATAATAATGGGAAAACTTTTATAATTTCAATAGACCACATGGTTCATTTAAAGGAAAAACTCCTTATGAAGTACTAAAATCAAAACTAAAATAATTATATTTAACGTCTACGAAGTGATGAAGTACGACACGTGAAAAAATTATTATTAAACAATTCTAAACTATATGATAAAAATTACCAAAATAAAAACCACATTAAGTAAAGGCGTAGTCATTCCAAGTTTAATTTTTATTATTGGAATATGCTTGTTATCTGCAATTTATCCAAAACTTACTGAAAGCTTACTAAATACTGTCAAGAATTTTATTTTTTTAAATCTAAATTATGTTTATATCTGGTCAGTTACGATTTTTGTCATTTTTTTGATCTATCTAATATTTAGTAAATATGGAAATATACGTTTAGGAAGGAACAATAGTAAACCAGACTATTCTTTCTTTTCATGGATTTCAATGCTATTTGCTGCAGGTATGGGTATTGGACTGATGTATTTCAGCGTTGCTGAGCCGATGCAACATTACTCTAATGAAGTTTTTGCTGGAAATTCAATAGTACAGCGTACCAAAGATGCACAATTATATACATTTTTTCATTGGGGTATCCATGCTTGGGCAATTTATTGTATTGTTGGATTGTCTTTAGCTTATTTTACTTATCGTTACCGTTTACCACTTTCTTTACGAAGTTGTTTTTATCCTTTACTAAAAGATAAAATCAAAGGTAAATGGGGAAATACGATTGATGTTTTTGCACTATGCAGTACTTTTTTCGGTATTACTACTACTTTGGGATTTGGTGTGGTTCAAATCAATTCTGGTTTGGAAATATTGGGAGTTTTACCAACGAGTAGTTTTATTTATCAAGTATTGATTGTAGTAGTATTAGTTTCGATTTCTATCATTTCTGCTATAAGTGGAGTTGATAAAGGTGTAAGAATATTAAGTAACATCAATATTATTAGTGTTGCGATGTTTTTACTTTTCGTCTTGATTCTTGGCCCTACCATCTATCTGATAGGTAGTTTTACAGATGGTATTGGAAATTATATCAGTAACTTTTTTAACCTTACTTTTAACACACATGTTTATGAACCTGAAATGCAACCATGGTTTTATGATTGGACAATATTATATTGGGCATGGTGGATTTCGTGGTCTCCTTATGTAGGATTGTTTATCGCTAAGATTTCAAAAGGAAGAACGATAAGAGAGTTTATTGTAGCAGTGTTGATTATACCAACTTTATTCAATTTTATATGGATGTCTGTTTTTGGTAATAGTGCGATATGGTTTGATATTAATGTCGCTAACGGGGCGTTGAGTCAATTAGCCAGCAACCCAGACGCCCTGATGTTTCGATTTCTAGAATATTTACCATTAACAAATATAGCTAGTTTTTTTACTATTGCTATTATCATCATTTTTTTTGTAACTTCCGCAGACTCTGGAATGTTTGTAATGAATAGTATTGCTACTAAAAATGCTAAGAATTCCCCTAAATGGCAAACTGTAGGATGGGGATTTTTACTTTCTGTACTAGCATTATTATTACTTAATGCTGGGGGACTGGCTGCTTTACAGAGTATGACATTAATTACGGCTTTACCGTTTTCTATTATTATGTTATTATTTATCGTAAGCCTTTTTAAGGCTTTGTCCATTGATAAAAGCTATTATGAACGTGATTTTTCAGTATCTACTATTCCTTGGTCGGGAACCTCTTGGCGAGAAAGATTACAACAAATTGTTTCATTCAATGATAAGGAATCAGTTAGTGGTTTCATTAATACAACTGTACATGAAGCATTTTCGGATTTGCAAAAAGAGTTTGCTAAAAATGGTATTGCTGCGAAAATAAATTTTTATGAAAATCCTGAGAGGGCTGAAATTGAAATAAAATATGATGTAGTAAATAATTTTATTTACGGTGTGATGAGTGATTCAAAAATTATATCGGATTATTTGCTTAATGAAGATAATTTGCCAGATATAGAAAATAACCGGACTTTTTATCCTAAATCATATTTTGGTGACGATAGAGAAGGTTATGATGTTCAGTTATTTACTAAAAATGAGCTTATCTCTGATGTACTGAAGCATTATGAACGATTTATTGAAATTATTTCTGAAGAAAAGAATGAAATGTTTATTAGTAGTAATATAAATCGAAGATTAAAATAAGAAGATATTCAAAACTTACGAAATATTAAATGACCCTATCACTTTATATTAGCCCCTATAAAGCTGGAGTGAAATTAAGAAATTAATTATATAACTTTGGTTTTATGAAAAACAAGAAATGGAGCTTGTCTGAAAAGCTTACTATCCTACAAGAAGCGCTAGAGAACGGTGTAATAGAAACTTGTAGAAAACACAGTCTTAGTACAGGAACTTATTATCTATGGAAAAAGAAGTTCGACTCTCAAGGAGAGTGTGGTCTTAAACCTATGGTATCAGACAAATCTAAAGAACTTAAAAAGGCAGAGGAGGAGAATAGAATACTACGCAAACTTTTAAGTGATAAGGATATAGAGCTTGAAGTCCAGCGTGAACTATTAAAAAAAAGTTTGGGACATCCGATCCAAAAAAGATTTGGTAGAGGTGTTTTTTAAAAAGTATCATATTTCAAAAAAAAACGGTTACTCAAATGGGTGGGACTTAGCGAAAGCACTTATTATTATAAATCCTCAGGGAAAAGAAAAGGCAAGAAACCTTCGGTTCTAACTCATCATAAGAAACACGGTTTAGTATCTGAAGAAACTGTAATAGCGTCTATCAAAAGTATCTTGTCTCACGAATTTATAGACTGTGGATATCAAATAATGGCGGAATATTTAAAAAGAGATGGATATGTTATAAATCACAAAAAAGTATATCGAATCATGAAAAAAGCAATGCTTTTACAAAATAGAATCGTTAGAGATCATTCTAAAAAGAAATTTGTAAAACATCGTAAAGTAATAACCACACGGCCTCTAGAATGTCTAGAAATGGATATTAAAATGGTCTGGATACCAGAGAAGGGAAAAAATGCCTATTTACTATCGGTAATCGATGTTCATACCCGAAGAATATTAAAAGATCTTTTCAGCTTTAATATAAAGCAAAAGCAAGTAATTGAATTACTTTCAGCCTTATTTGAAGAGCTAGATTACACTGAAAGTGTAGTAATTAGAACAGACAACGGCAGCCAATTTATAGCCAAAGATGTCAAAGAGTATTTGAATATGCTAGGCGTATCACAAGAGTTTACACATATTGCTACACCCGAGGAAAACGCGCACATAGAGGCCTATCACGGAACCTTAAAAAGAGAAATATTCACTAAGTTCGAATACTTTACTTTTGGTCAAATAGAGCAGATTTTAAAGAAGTATGTAGTGTTTTATAATCAAACAAGAATTCATGGTCTATTGGGTAAGATAACACCTATGGAAAAATGGGAAATGGATAAAAATATGATTCTTAATAAGAAAATAGTAGCTTAAAACATTATACTTCTAAATTACATAAATTACGCTAGGTTTATAGGGGTTAAAACAAGCTTGAGAAGCTTCGGGTTTAAATGCCACGCACCCCCGCCACCCAAGAAAGCGGTTGCAGGTTCAGAAAAAGCAAAAGTTTTTAAGTAAGGTACATTGGTGAATTGCGCTAAATCGCTAGTCGCATCACATCGTTCGGTACTACACACTAACGTGTTCCGTAACCCCTCACTTTTGTGCTGCTTGATAGCTTATTAGCCCACACCAATTGGCTCGGTGTAGCAAAACATCCTGACGAATGCTCCGCTACATTTCCTCGCCACCTTATTTTGAAGTTGATTTGCTTTTCTTCACCTGCGCAAGTTGCCCCAGTGCGTTCATTCCAGAATAGACACACCAAAATTCACAAAAAAGATAGCAAAGTTAGTGAGTGGTCGTTTTACGTCAAGGTCAAGCCCTTTGGGTTTCTCACAAAATCTCCACCCATTCGGGTAGTATTTTGCTCGAAAACCTTGCCTTTAAAACGCACAATCCTGGAAGAATGGCTTTCTTTTTTTCTCTTTTTTTTCTTTTCAAAAAACATTGAATTTGAACCAAAACCACTTCCTCGATTTCCTCGATCCGATTCCACTTTTTCGACAATATTCCAACTTAGATTAGGACATAAAGCGTACATATTCCACCTCTATAAATAATTGGGTGCAGCTATCACGCATAAAAAAAATCTCACCTATTAAGATGAGATTTCAATAAGTCCTGAAAGTCCTATCAAGGTCTTATAAGACTATTTTTTGTTAGAATCATTATCTGCTTCATCAATCTTTACAGCAGTTTGAGCCACCGCACTGGCGATTGCACCACCTAAAGCCAAATATCCTGCAACTGTAATGACAGTAGCTGGAAGAACAACAGGAGCAGCTAAGATGGTACCGCTAATTGCAGTTAAAGCTAATCCAACATTACGAACGATTTTAAACCATTTTGGTGTTTCATTGGTTACACGCTCAACTAAATTTAAACTATCCTTTTTCATCACGTTTATTTTTAAGATTCAACATTTCAAGAGTTGTAATTCTTGATTCTAAATATTCTACACGTTGGCTGAGTAAATCATAACTGTTTTTAAATTCAGTTTTGATCAATAAAGCCATCGTTTTTACTTCTGTAATATCCTTTTCCATTTTTTTAAAATCAGAGTGTAATTGCTTAATGAAGTAAGCAACCACTGCCAATAATAAACTTGAAACTGAACCGAAAAGGACATTTAAAACCAATTCATTTTCCATAGCTTCTGATTTTAGAATTGAAAATTATTCTCGATTACAATTGCGGTTTGTTTGTCCTTGATTAGTTTTACTAACTTTGGATAAACCATTTTGTAAGCATCACGTGATTGAACCACTTGATAATCTTCACCTACTTTCTGAAAGCCAAATCCTGTCAATGGACAACCGGAAGTCTCAGAATGAAGGTTTCCAATATGAATGTAGATGTAATCAAAATTCGGAAGCTGATCAATTTCAATCATACCTTCGTGAACCTTACCCATCAGATTTTTATACTTGGTATTCATACCGCCCCACGTATTTAAACGGAGTTGAAAATTTCCAGTTGGAATAGCCGTTTGCTTCGGTATCTTATCTGCTCGAATCTTATCTTCTAACAAGTAGCATTGAAAGATTCCATCAATATATAAATGACTCAATGTACTTTGCTTTCCTTGAGCCACACGAACAATTTTTACTCTCATCATTCATTCAATTAAGGGGAAACAAAAAAGAGTCTTTTCAAATCGAAAAGACTCTTTAACCAACCAACAGCTTAAAAAGCATCTTCGATTTTCAAGCAGTTTCCAGAGGCGAAAGGATAATAATTTCCGTTGACTTCTTGGAAAAACTCAATACCAATACACTGAACAACCGTTACATTATTTGCTAAAGTTGGAGCACCTGGTAAAGCTGCCGAAATCGTACTTCCGGTATACGGAGCATTTAACGGAATATAAGCCGAGTATTCAACAACATTTAATTCGTTATTAATAGCATCGTCAGGCTCATAATTTCCAGTTGTAGGATTGAACGAGAAATCCGATAAAACAGCCAATGCATTAATTAAACGAAAGTGTGTAGTACCAGCAGGAGCAGAAATCAGTTCAGCCGGATTAAAAGCTGCAACAATAAATTCCGCTTCGTTTCTATCTACATTATGTTCCACATCATAAGGAGCATTAAAAACACCATTAATCGAAAGCTTTTTATCGAACTCAAAACCAATTAAATATTGGCGTTGAGTAGAAACTTCAACTTTACGATAACCTCTGGCTTCTGTACCATCTTCCAAATTGATTTTCTTCATTACCGAAGTTAATCGACCTGTAACTTGACTATCTGCCATTTTACTCATGACTTGAGAAAGAGCGGTACGCAACGATTTTCCAGTTCTTGCACAACCACCAAACTCATTCATATTTTCACGAGTACGTTCAAACTCAGGTGCAGATTTCACCTGCTGAGCAGTTGGACCACCAACTAAACCGGCATAAAAACCTGGTTGTCCTTTAATTTTAAAATGACGAACATCTCCAATGGTTCCGATGTACTTCATTAGTCCTTTTTGTCTTGCCATAACTTTAAATTTATTAGTTAAACATTTGAGAATAATACTATTACAAAGTTGAATAATTAAATTTGTATAGACAATATGTAACTAATTGCAATACAATGAAATACAGTGCTAAAGAACCTTGTTACCTGGAAGCATTTTATAATGTATTGGAAATCAAAGACGCAGATACTTTGGTTGTGAAACACGCTTTTTCGAAAGAAGAAAAAGAAATTCGATTATACGGAATAGATGCACCAGAAATATGAATCAATAGAAAGCTAAAAGAAGATGAAGAAAAATCACATCTTCCTGCAAGTTTGTTGATCGATTTAGGATGAGACGCAAGAAATTACCTAACTAACGTTTTGGGTGTTGGAGACAGAATAACCATACTTACAGAAGTAAAAAATGCCTACGATTTTTATCATAGGCAATTAGGTTATGTAATCCTGGAATCAGGCGAATGTTTGAATGAATTGTTGCTTCAAAATGGATATGCCAAAGCATCAAGAGACTATTATTGTTCCAAATTAGCAGAATATCAGTTGATGAACCGTACTGCTCAGTTAAATAAAGTCGTTATATATGCTCGAATTTCGCATTTTTAAGCCCAGATCAAATGTTAAAGTTTCGTTTTTGATGGCTCAAAATCTAAGCACAATCAACACTAGAAACATACTTTTCCAATTGTTGTACTTATGTTGTACTAACTGCTATAAAATGAGTAACCAACCCACTAAAATAAAGACTTTTCAAAGAAACTTTGGATATAGTTGAATTATCTGAAGAAAGCGTTAAGAAAATAGACAAAATTCAACGTTCTTATTTGATTGAATTGAAAGTTCCGTCAAATAAATTGCGTGAGCATGTCAAATTTGCAGTGGAGAAAGGAATTATTATCGATCATATTTTGATTAATAATGAAGAAATGACCTTTGAGAAATATGAAAATGAGTTGAAAAATGAAAACAATAAAGCAATGAAAATCTCGAAACAAATCGAAAATAAAGTGAATAAAGCGTTGATAAATGATGCTACTTCTTATGCGACTATTGCGTATCAATTATCAGAAGAACCACGAGTTGTAACGAATATTTTACCACAAACTGATTTGAAAGCTTATAGAGAAATCAACTTAGGATATGAGTTAAAACAAAGTTGGAAAGATGGAATGTATTATTTCAAATCAATTTTGATTATTTTCTGTCAATTTCTGCCAACTATTCTTTCGGTATTGTTTTTGTTTTTTAGTATCAAGTATGTTGTGAAAGTAGTGAAGAATAGAGAAACGAAACAAAAAATGTAAGTAAATCTCTATTTGTCAAATGAATAAGAAAAAACTGATAATATTTAGGTTATTGTATTGATTAGAAGTAAAAAAATACTATTTTTGCAATAGAAGCTAGAATAATTGAAATTCTCAGGAGATGGAAAAAATGGTAAAATTTAATGAACTTGAAAACAAAGTTTTAAGTGTTTTAGGCCAACTTGGGAATTATAAAGATATATTGAAGGGCGCTGAAAACTCGATACAAGAATTGGAAAAATTGCAAAATGAAATCAATTCTCTAAAAGAAGAAAATGCCCGATTGAAAAATAAATTGAGAGATTCGCAAGCGAATAACTTAAATTTAAATGAGGAAGTAAAACGATTAAAAGTCGTTAATGCAATGAGCGGAAATCAGGAGTACAAACAAATGATGAAGCAAAGAATGAACAAATTAATAAAAGAAGTCGATACGTGCATCGCTCAAATTAAAACTAATAATTAATAAAAGAATGTCAACTCAACGAATTGAGATAAAAATTGCTTCACGTCATTACCCAATGACGATTAATTCTGACGAGGAAGAAATGTTACTTTCTTGTGCAGAAGAAATAAATGGTATTTTGAAACAATTTGAACAAAAGTACGCTGTTTCTGACAAACAAGACGCGCTTGCAATGGTGACAATTCAGTTAGCTTTACGTGAAGCAAAGCTGAAAAAGCAAGTGAAAGATAACGAAGAAATGACAACAGAGCGCATTTCGAAGTTATTAGAATTGATTGATCAGTCAATCGCAAAATAAGAGAAGTTCTGACAGTTGTGAAACTGTCCACTAAACAATATTCCTACATTAGTTCTAGCTATTTTGGTTAACTCAACACTAGTTTTGTTACCGAGTGAACACCGTTCGGAAAGCGGGCCGCAACCTTTTAGGTTCATTTATTTGACAGCGGATACTTGACTGACGGACTAACTCAAATCCTGTTTACAGGAGTTAACTCAAAACATACTTTACTAATGTAGGTTTTTTTATATATAAACATTACATAATCTATGGACCCAATTATGACAATAATTATTGCAATTGTTACATTAATCATAGGTGCAGCGGTGGGATATTTCTTATCAAAAAAATCAGTTGATAAACAGAATCAAGAACTGATTGACGAAGCAACTCGCAAAGCACAAAATTTGATTAATGATGCTGAGAAAGATGGTGAAGCCATTAAAAAAGAGAAAATTTTTCAAGCCAAAGAAAAATTTTTAGAATTAAAATCTAAACACGAAGAAGTTGTTAATCAACGTGAAAGAAAAGTAGCTGATGCTGAGCTTAAAGTAAAAGAACGTGAAGAGAGAATCAAAACGGACTTAGCAGAAATTCAGAAACAAAAAGATCAGATTAAATCTGAGAAAGGAAATATACAAGCACGTACAGAGAAGCTTAACATTAAGCAAAAAGAAGTGGATACGATGCACAAAAAACAAGTAGAAATCCTTGAGAAAATTTCAAACTATTCTGCTGATGAAGCACGTGCTGAATTGATTGAAGTCTTGAAAGACGAAGCAAGAACGAAAGCACAAGCTCATATCCAAGAAATTATGGAAGAGGCTGAATTGGATGCGAAAAATGAAGCGCGTAAAATTGTGATTTCTTCTATTCAACGAATCGGAACAGAGCAAGCGATAGAGAATGCAGTTTCTGTGTTTAACATTGAATCTGATGAAATCAAAGGACGTATCATTGGTCGTGAAGGACGTAATATTCGTGCAATAGAAGCTGCTACAGGAGTTGAAGTGATTGTTGATGATACGCCAGAAGCGATTATTCTTTCATGTTTTGATCCTGTTCGTCGTGAAATTGCTCGTTTATCTTTGCACCGTTTAGTAACGGATGGGCGTATTCACCCAGCACGTATTGAGGAAGTTGTGGCAAAAACAACAAAACAAATTGAGGATGAAATTATCGAAGTTGGTAAGAAAACAATTTTAGATTTGGGAATTCACGGTTTACACAAAGATTTGGTTCGTATTGTTGGACGAATGAAATATCGTTCTTCTTATGGTCAAAACCTGTTACAACACTCTCGCGAGGTGGCAAATTTGGCAGGAACCTTGGCTGCAGAATTAGGATTAAATCCTAAGTTAGCGAAACGTGCAGGTTTATTACACGATATTGGTAAAGTTCCGGAGCAAGAATCTGAATTGCCTCACGCAATTTTGGGGATGCAATGGGCAGAGAAATATGGAGAACATCCAGACGTAATTAATGCAATTGGAGCTCACCACGATGAAATAGAGATGACTTCTTTAATTTCGCCACTTATACAAGTTGCCGATGCAATTTCTGGTGCTCGTCCAGGGGCTCGTCGTCAAGTTGTGGAATCGTATATGCAACGTCTGAAAGATTTAGAAGCTACGGCTCTTAACTTTGATGGTGTGGAAAAAGCATACGCTATCCAAGCTGGTCGTGAGTTGCGTGTGATTGTAGAAAGTGATAAAGTTGATGACACAAAAGCAGCTGAATTATCGTTCTTAATTTCGGATAAAATTCAAAACGAAATGACTTATCCAGGTCAAGTTCGTGTAACTGTAATTCGTGAAACACGTGCAGTAAATATTGCAAGATAAAATTTAGAATTTAATCATATTCTTTAGGCAAGTCTATAACAAGGCTTGCCTATTTTTTTGTTAAATTATAGAAAATTAATCCAAGTTATAGTTGTTGTTTTGATAAAAATTATTAAATTATAACGAATAAAAATTCAAAAATAATTAATTAATAATCAAATAATTAACAACTTGTTGATAACCTTTTTATTTTTTAAGATTACAAAATTTTTAATTGTAAAATCTTATCTTAATTTTGAAAGAATCGATGAGTAATTGAAACGAAAATGTAACCCTATTGAGGTTCAAATTTCTAAATAAAATAAAAGAACCAACTTCATTTATTTTGATGAAAGAATTCGTTTTTACCAAAGTTTATTAATCTAAAAAGTCCAAAAAACTATGTCTATTTTTGATAAAAGGGTAAATTATAAACCATTTGAATATCCTGAAATTTTAACCTTTACAGAAGCAATCCAAAAAGCATATTGGGTACACGGAGAAGTAGATTTTACTTCAGATATCCAAGACTATCATGCCAATTTAGATGATGCGAAACGCGAAATTCACAAACGTTCTATTTTATCAATTGCGCAAGTAGAGGTAACGGTAAAAGGATTCTGGGGAGATTTGTATCATTATTTTCCAAAGCCAGAATTGAATGGATTAGGTGCTACTTTTGCAGAATGTGAGTTTAGACATAGTGAAGCGTATTCGCGTATTTTGGAGGTAAATGGTTATTTAGATGAGTTTAATGTAGCCTTACAAAATCCAATTTTCAAAAGTTATAATACGTTTGTTGGAGAAATTATGCGTGACGAGAACAAATCAATTGTAGAGAAATTATTGTTCTTTGCATTGGTAATCGAAGATAGTTCGTTATTCTCGAAATTTGCAAATATTTTGGCATTTACACGTTTTGATGGTTTAATGAAAAATACAGCAAACATCATTGCTTGGACATCTACAGATGAGCAAATTCACGCAAATGCTGGGATTTATTTGATTAATAAAATTCGTGAAGAAGGTTTATTACCAGAGGAATTAGATCAAAATTGGGTAGAAACTGCTGTTCGTGGTTATATTGACCAAGAAGAAATGATGTTAGATTGGATTTTCGAGAAAGGAGAATTTGGTTATTACTCAAAAGCAGATTTATTAAACTATATGAAATACCGTATTGATGAAGCAATTGCTAAAATTGGATACAAAAAAATATTTCATATTTCCCAAGAACAGTATAAACCGATGGTTTGGTTTGAGGAAGAAGTTTTTGCGAGTAGTTTAGACGATTTTTTCGCAAAAAGACCAGTAGATTATACTAAACATGACAAAAGTATTTCGGCAGACGATTTATTTTAAACCGCCAAAACTTTTTATCAAAAACACAACTATAAATAAAATTATTTAACAATATCACATCATTATAAATTCTAAAGCTATGGACAATCCAATACCACACGACGACATTCAAAATATATTTTTTGACGGTGAAGCACCAAAATTATGGTGGAAAAACTCTGAATCTGAACAAATTTTGAATAGAGGTTATTTATTGAAAGGGGAAACAGTTGAAGGAGCTATAGATCGTATCACGGCTGCGGCTGCAAAACGTTTATACAAACCAGAATTGCAAGAATCTTTCAAAGAAATGATAGAAAGAGGTTGGATGAGTTTATCATCTCCAATTTGGGCAAATATGGGAACAGAGCGTGGTTTACCAATTTCTTGTTTCAATGTTCATATTCCAGATAGTATTGAAGGAATTACGCATAAATTAGGAGAAGTTATTATGCAAACTAAAATCGGTGGTGGTACTTCTGGTTATTTTGGTGAATTGCGTGAGCGTGGAGCGGCGATTACAGATAACGGAAAGAGTAGTGGTGCTGTTTCGTTTATGGAATTGTTCAATTCTGCGATGAATGTGGTTTCTCAAGGTTCTACACGTCGTGGAGCTTTTGCGGCTTATTTGGATATTGATCATGATGATATCGAAGAATTTTTGAAAATTAAATCGATAGGAAGTTCAATTCAGAATTTATTTTATGGTGTTTGTGTGCCAGATTATTGGATGCAAGAAATGATTGATGGAGATGCGGATAAACGTCAAATTTGGGCGAAAGTTTTAGAATCACGTCAAGAAAAAGGATTACCATATTTATTCTTTACAGATAACGTAAATAAAAATAAACCACAGGTTTACAAAGATTTAGGAATGTCAATTAATGCTTCTAATCTTTGTTCAGAAATTATGTTGCCTTCATCTGCTGATGAATCATTTATTTGTTGTTTATCTTCTATGAACTTAGAGCTATACGATGAATGGAAAGATACTGAGGCAGTACGTTTAGCAATTTTCTTTTTAGATGCAGTTTTACAAGAATTCATCGAAAAAACAGAAGGAAATCATTATTTAGCATCAGCTAATCGTTTTGCAAAACGTCACCGTGCATTAGGTTTAGGTGTATTAGGGTGGCACTCTTACTTACAACGCAACATGATTCCTTTTGAAGGAATGGAAGCGAAATTACGTACAACAGAAATTTTCAAGCATATTCAATCTAAAGCAGATAAAGCTTCGGAAGAATTAGCTCGTATTTATGGTGAACCAGAGGTTTTAAAAGGCTACGGACGTCGTAATACAACAACTTGTGCAATTGCACCAACTACGTCTTCTTCTGCGATTTTAGGACAAACTTCTCCAGGAATTGAGCCGTTTGCTTCAAATTATTACAAAGCAGGTTTATCGAAAGGAAACTTTATGCGTAAGAATAAATATTTGACTAAATTATTACAAGAAAAAGGAATCGATAACGAAGATATTTGGCGCGAAATCATGTTGAATGGTGGCTCTGTGCAACATTTAGAACAATTGACAAAAGAGGAAAAAGATGTGTTCAAAACATTCAAAGAAATTTCTCAATTAGAAATTGTTCAACAAGCAGCGATTCGTCAAAAATATGTAGATCAATCGCAGTCATTAAACCTAAATATTCCACCAGATTTACCTGTGAAAGAAGTTAACCGTTTGATGATCGAAGCTTGGCAATTAGGTGTAAAAACATTGTACTATCAGCGTTCACAATCAGTTTCTAAGGAATTAGTTGCAAACTTAGTTTCTTGTTCTTCTTGTGAAGCTTAATAGGAAATGATATATTTTATTACAAATAGAAAATCCGCTCATTGAGCGGATTTTTAGATTTTATGAATTTTTTAGATTTAGTTATTATTGAACAAAAATTTACTGATTTAAAGTCGTTGAAAAGAACGGCTTTATTAATTAATATTATTGGATGCATTTTAGGTTTGAGTACATTAGTTTTTCAGTTTTTTAATGAAATTTTAATTTATTTATCTTTTGTTTATCCTATTTTTTGCATCATTTTAGTTAGATATTATCGAGGTTTGATCTCAATTGAGCCTGAAATTAGACCAAATCTTCCAACAATTTCTATAGGTTTTATGTTATCTTGTTTTGGATTAATCATTAGAACTGCTATGGATTACAATGTCTTAGATTATAAAAATGTATGGGTTCCTTCGAGTGTTATAGCGTTATTAATCTTAATAATCTATTATTTTAATCAATTTAAAATATTGATTTACAACAAGAAAAATTTTGTTTATAATGTTTTTATCATAATATTAATTGAAGTATTTTCTATTTATTCTGTTATATTCATTAATTGTAAGTATGATCAATCTACTCCTCAAATTTATGAAACTCAGATTTTGAAAAAAATTAAGAAAAATAGTAAAGGAGGTAGTAGTTATTATTTAATAATTGAAGATTGGAACAATACATTTATAGAAAAAGAGATAAAAGTAGATTATAAAAAGTATTACTCAAGTTTTGAAGGAGAAAAGCTTAAAGTAGCAGAAAGACGAGGAAGATTTGATATACCTTGGTCTTATTTTATAGAGTAATTATCATCTAAAAGACTCGTTACAAATTGTAACGAGTTTTTTTGATTGAATAGAAGTATTTTACTTCTTACTATCTTGCGCTCCGAAAACCTGTTGTAACAACGATGTTGTACGCAAAGCTTTATTCCCGCGAATTCCTTCTTCTTTTTCTGCAACCATGTTAAACACACCATTTATTGTTTGTTGTGTTACATAAGCATTCAGGTTTGGATCAATTTGATTTCCAGTTAACGTATTGTATTTTGTAATCAAATTATTCCAAACTTTATCCGCACTAACTTTACCTAAAGACGCTTCCACTTTTGGTTGAAAAGCCTTTGTTAAATCAGATGTTGTTTTTAGTTTTAAATAATTGGTAGCCGAATTATTTCCTCCTAATAAAATATCTTTCGCATCTGTAATTGTCATTGATGTCACAGCGTTTACGAAAATAGGAGCAGCTTCAGAAACAGCATCTTCAGCAGCAGAATTCAATAATTTAATTCCTTTATCCGCCAAACTTCCCATACCCAAAGAACGTAAAGTTTTTTCTACATTTTGTAATTCTTCTGGCATCAAGATTTTTGCAATCGAATTATTATAAAAACCATTTTTTTGACCCAATGATTTTATCCCGTCAGTCAATCCTAATGATAAAGCTTCTTTTAATCCAGAAGCAACAGTTGCGTTAGATAAACCATTTAACTTTGTTAAGGATTCAGCAGAAATTGTTTTAGATTCTGTTGAACTATTTACAACTTTTACAGTTGAATTATTTTGTGTTGTCGGTTGAGTATTTACTTTTTCGACTTCTTTTTTTAATGTTCCAAAAATTGATTGTAAATCTTGTGCTTTAGCATTTGCTGCAAACGCTGAAATCAATGTTAAACTTAATATGATCTTTTTCATTTAGATTTTTTTTCTAAAAAATATTTCAGTCCTTAATTCAATTATCTGACCAAAATTTAAAACTCACTTACAAAATGCAATTTCACTGATGGAAATTTATCTTGCGTCATTTGAATTGTAAAAGCAGAATCTGCTAAAAATACCAATTGATTGAATTTATCTCTAGCTAAATAACGTTGTTTTACACGTTTGAATTCTAAGAATTCTTCTGATTTTTCATTTTCAACTTCTACCCAACACGCTTTATGAACAGAGAAAGGTTCATACGTCGCTTTTGCACCATATTCATGCTCCAAACGATATTGAATAACCTCGTATTGCAGTGCACCAACGGTTCCGATAACTTTACGATTGTTCATTTCTAATGTAAATAACTGCGCAACACCTTCGTCCATTAATTGATCAATTCCTTTTTCCAATTGTTTTGCTTTCATTGGATCTGCATTGTTGATGTAACGGAAATGTTCTGGCGAGAAAGCTGGAATTCCTTTGAAAGAGAATTTTTCACCTTCTGTCAATGTATCACCAATTCTAAAGTTTCCTGTATCATGTAAACCAACAATATCACCTGCAAACGATTCGTCAACGACTTCTTTTTTATCAGCAAAGAAAGCATTTGGCGCAGCGAATTTCATGTTTTTACCTTGACGAACATGGAAGTAATTTGTATTACGTTCAAATTTTCCAGAAACGATTTTGATAAACGCTAAACGGTCACGGTGCTTAGGATCCATATTTGCGTGAATTTTGAACACGAAGCCAGAAAATTTATTTTCGTAAGGTTCGACAATTCTCAAATCTGTTTCTTTAGATTGAGGCGTTGGAGCGATATCAACGAATGCGTCTAACAATTCGCGAACACCAAAATTGTTAAGAGCAGAACCGAAAAATACAGGTTGTAAATTTCCGTCCATATATTCTTGCATATCAAATTCTGGATAAACTCCATCAATCAAATCAATTTCATTACGAAGATTTTCTGCGTAAGTTGTTCCAATTAATGTGTCTAAATCTGAACTTGATAAATCTTCAACTTTCGTTGTTTCAGAAATTTTTTGTTTATTATCTCCAGAAAAAATATTGATGTTTTTCTCCCAAATATTATAAATTCCTTTGAAAGTTGCTCCAATACCAATTGGCCAAGAAAGAGGCGTAACCTGTAAGCCTAATTTTTGTTCAACTTCGTCCATCAAATCGAACGCATCTTTTCCTTCGCGGTCCATTTTGTTAATGAAAACCAACATCGGAATTTTTCGCATACGACAAACTTCTACCAATTTGATTGTTTGTTCCTCAACCCCTTTTGCAACGTCTATTACCACAATCGCAGAATCTACGGCAGTTAGCGTACGGAAAGTGTCTTCGGCGAAATCCTTGTGACCAGGCGTATCTAAGATATTAATCTTTTTTCCTTTGTACTCGAAAGCCAAAACAGAAGTTGCAACAGAGATACCACGTTGACGCTCAATTTCCATGAAATCGGACGTTGCACCTTTTTTAATTTTGTTACTTTTTACAGCTCCAGCTTCTTGAATTGCACCTCCAAAAAGTAATAACTTCTCTGTTAAAGTTGTTTTACCAGCATCGGGATGGGCGATAATTCCAAAGGTTTTTCTTTTATTTATTTCTTGTTCTAAAGACATCTTAATCAAATTTTCAGGTTGCAAAGATAGTTTATCTCAGTAAAATTAGAAACATTATGGTTGATAGAATATTCTAAAGTAAATTGCGTTATTCTAAAATAGATGACGAAAGACGTATGAAAAAGATTTTTTACTTTTTACTGTTGATGATTAGTGGGGTTGTTTGGGGGCAAAGACCTACAATTTATCCATTAGAAGGAGGTTTTACTTTTAAGAATCAAACATTAGATAATAATACACAGGTTTTTGCAGCAACAACACCGACCGGATGTGGATTTCAATTTAGTACATCTTATAAGTACTTTTCTTTTAAGGCTGGATTTGATCTGGTTTTTGCTTTTGATTTAATTTCTAATGAACCTGATTTTAATTTTATAGTTTGGAAACTATCTTCAGATAAACAACCAACAGCTATTTTTGATAAAGGAGGAACAATTCCTGCAGACAGATCAGTTTATGATAAAACAAAACTGATAAAAGGAATGAAAGACGGAGAAAGTGATAGGTGTGAATATGAAAATGGTAATGGTTATGTAAATTCATTTAATGGCTCAGAATTATTAAAAAAAGATGAAACAGTTGTAATAGCAGTTTATGGAATAAATAATACGGATACTTTTGATATAAAAGTAAATGTTGCTAAAGAGAAGAATCTAACAACTTTTAATAATTTATGTTTTGGTCAATCTTATACAGCAAGTCAAATTTATAATGCTATACAAAGTGATTCTGGCTATAATGATATAAAATTATTTACAGATAATACATTTAATACCGAGATCCCGATTGGAACTAGTATAAGTTCAGATACTGTCATTTACGCACAAGTAAGAGATGCTTCAGGAGCTTTAAAATATATTTATACAATTCCGATAGCTTTTATTCCAGAATATCAATTTAATTTTAAAAGTAATATTGAAACAGAATATGCATGTACACCAACTTATACAATTCCAAGTCAAATAGATTTATTGACGAAACTTTTTGATGTTGTAGATGGAAATTATTCGATTTCTTCAATTGTTATAGATGGAACAAATTATACACCTGGACAAACTGTAAATTTAACAGTAGGTCAAACAACTTCGATGAAAATAAAAGTTCATTACAGTGTTGGTTGTCCTATAGATTCTAATGAAGTTTCAATTCCTTTAGCTCAAGGAAAACCAACTTTGAGTGGAGATATTTATGATACAACTTGTGATTCTTCTTATAAAATAAATTTTGATCGAATTTATTCTAAGTTGGGAAAAGATAAAAATGCTTTTGATTTAATTGTAACCTTAGGCGGTTTACCGATTTCTGATGGACAACCAACTGCAATTACTACAACTTTAACGTATAAAGTTAAAATAAAATCAAGAACAGGAGGAGGTTGCGAAAGTGATGAAGTTAATTTCGTAGTTACTAAAACTCAACCTGCAACTATTGTTGGAACTGAAATTAAAGATTTCTGTATAAATGATCCTGCGTTTACGCCAACTCAAATTGGAATAGCAGTAAATAGAATTCAAAATGGAAACAATTATAATTTGAGATATTATTTGATGGATGGGACTGAAGCTCAAATGTCAGATTTATATGAATATCTTAAAGAAAAAATGAATGGTAAAATCATCGTAAAAGCTTTGGCGGTTGATAATGGAAATACAATTTGTGATACAGATGTTGAGTTAAATTTTTCTTTGGATGAATCAACTTTTATAAAAGTTGATAATATTCCAACTTTAAATTCTACATGTGCTGAAGTAGGAGCAGGTTATATGTTTGCGAAAGCTGATATAGAGAGTTATCTAAAAAAATATTTTGGTAGAACAGATATTACTTTTAATGGAATTATAGATGAATTTCTTGTAGATAATCAGTCGAAGACAATTACTTTTCAAGTAAAAATAAATGGAGAACCTTGTTGGTCAGAGGAAATGACATTGAAATTGCAAGTTATTACAAAACCAAATGTTAGAGAAGCAATAGGTGAATTACAAGCGGATTGTGATGATAAAATTACAATAGACGCTAAAGTTTTAAGTGGTTTGTTTGGTGCAAATTCTATTGTCGATTATCATTATGAAATTTTGCATAATAATTCAACGCCATTAATTTTTGTAGGTGGAAAAGCAACGATTAAAGTTCGTTTTAAAAATAAATTAGACAATTCGTGTTTTGTTGAAAAAGAAATTATTATCAATGAAAAACAAGATTTAATTGTTGATGTTCTTGCTGTAGAAATGCATACACAAGATCATGAAATCATTTATTGTGAAGATAATCCTACTACTGCAAAAAATCAAATTCAATCTGTTTTAGATTATATCAAATTAAACTATCCAACTTTAGTTACGCAATCTTCTGTTGACGAAATTTATGCAAAATTTACGTCTAATAACGATTTTGTTGAGGTTGTTTTTAATGATCCAAATTATTGTGGTATTGCAACGATTAAGTTTTATTACAAAATAAATACTTTGCCAACAATAACAGTTTCACCAACGGGAGAAGTTTGTTCAGGAGACTTGTACAATTTAGATTTTACAACTCAAACAGATTACGATAAGTATTATTATGAGGTAGAAAAAGAAGATGGAACTAGAATTTTAGGAACATATATTTTTGAGCTTGATGCAGGTAATTATAAAATTACAATTGAAGATAAATTATCGGGTTGTTCTATTGTTAAAACGTTAGTTGTTTCTCTTTCAGTATTGCCTACAATTGATAAAATTACAATCAACGAAAAAAGTATAATTGTTTCTGCAAAAGGAAATGGAAAGTTAGAATATGCGTTGTTTGATTCTGATGGAAAAGTAATTGTAGATTGGCAAACAAAGAATGAATTAATTATTCCAGATAATATCAAAAATAATAATTTTACAGTAAGAGTAAGATTGAATAATTGTGGAGTTTCGGAGCGTAAAAATGTTATTTACCTTGCTTTACCAAATGTTGTAACACCAAATAATGATGGTTTTAATGATATTTGGCAACCAATGACAAAAGATGGTAAAGTTACCGATACATCAAATTCGTACAAATTGATTATTTTTGACCGTTACGGAAAACAGATATTGACACAAGAAGGAACAGATATTATAAAATGGGACGGAACGCTAAATGGTAAACCTGTTGCAGATGGGACATATTGGTATTTGTTAGAATTCTCGAAGCAATCAGATGATTTGCAAGTTTTATATTCTGGTAGTATATTAGTTAAACGAAAAATCAATTAATTGATTGAAAAATATTTATGAAAAAAATAACACTATTCATATTAACACTATTTTCACTTTCGAAAATAGAAGCACAACAAGGGTTACCGTTTTACAATCATTATTTGGCGAGCGATAAAATGTTAATTAATCCTTCGTACGCAGGACAAGACCCGAATGTGATTTCTATAACAGGAACGCATCGCAATCAGTGGGACGATTTACCTGAAAGTCCAAGTACACAAACGGTAAGTGCTCACGGAATTATTGTAGATCGTTTGGCGTTGGGAATGCAATTTTTCAACGATAGAAATGGGGCAGTTAAAATGACTGGTTTCGGAATTAATGCAGCATATCACATTCCTATTGATGATAGAAGTTATGATGGAGACGAAATCAATGTTTTCTCTTTCGGTGTTGGTGCTTCTAATGTTTCGCAACGTTTTGATTATTCAAAAATTATCGCAGAAGATCCGAATGACCCTGCTTTACAAGAAGATAAATATTCTACATATTTTGCGAATTTGGGATTATCTTTCAAATATGCTGGTTTCTCCGCTGGAGTGTCGGTTTTGGATATTCCGTTAAGCCAAAATGTGTATTATGTGAACAATGTAGAGCCTTTGCCAACGTGGTATTATTTCAATGTTGGATATAAATGGAACGTTTCCGAAGGAATTGCGTTAGAACCTTCTTTGGTGTATAATTTGAACTCGAATTCGGAGCGTCATTTGGATATAAACTTGATGTCGCATATTGGTTTTGGAGACAATAATCAAGGCGTTGATATTGGAGTAGGGTACAAGCAAGGAATGGATTCTAAAAATAGCAATCCGTTGTTTGTTTCACCAATCCTAAAGTTTAAAGTTGGTTCTTTAAAAGCTGGAATTTCCTACGATATTGGTTTATCAGATTATCAAGTTGATGGTCGCAAGAACGGAATGTTATTTAGTTTAGGTTTCGATTTGCAAAACCCTTGGGGAGCAAGATTTGATTAATATTATGAATAATGAATAAAATTTTACTTTTAGTCCTATTTATTGTTGGTTGTTCATCTTTTAGTTTTTGTAAGTCAAGTCCAGAAACTAATTTTTGGAATTGGTTTAAAAAAAATGAAAAATACATTTATGATAATATAGATAGCAAAGAATTACAATTAGAATTGTATGATAAGATTAGAAATGAATTAGTAAAGGTTGATTCAAATTTAGCTTTTAATTCAAGTCCAATATTAGAAAATGGGAAAAGAGAATTTACGATTTCGGCTGATGGTTTAAAAGAGAGTTTTGTATCAGTTGAAAAACTAGTTAAACAATCTCCGAAATTCAAAAATTGGAATATTATTGCTTTTCGCCAAAGAATTGGTAATGATAATTTAGGAATTCGTTACAATGATTATGAAATATCTTATGATGATTTGTATTATAAATCGTCTATAAATGAAGGTTTATATGGAATAGATTTATACATCAAGAATTTTGATGGTAGTGGACAAATGCAAAATACAATTTATATTTTACTTGATGCTTTGTTAGGAGAATATGACACAACAATGCGTATAGATTGGATTGAATGGTATAGTTTGAATGAAGAAGATCTGTCTAATTTCAAACATATAATAGAATTAAGAAAAGAGATAGATAATAGAAAATAACCAAAAAAAACCTTCCATTTCGGAAGGTTTTCTGTTTTTATTGTAAGGGTTGTTCTAGATTATTAATTTGAACTTCACGTTTATAAATATAATAAGGTTGAAGACTTTCGCGTGTTACAATTTTTTGTCCACGTTGCGAACCTGCAAACCTTGTGAAACCAGCTCCAATTCCGAAACCAACTTCATTTTTCAAAATATAAATTTGACGATAAAAAGGATAAACACCATATTTCAAATTCGGAATAGTTGGCAATGCTAAATTTCCTTTATCATCTGCAATTGATAATATTTTTACCTTTTTAAGATATTCTTCAACTTTTGGATTTCCTTTGTCACTCAAAATATTTAATCCAATAATTCCGATTGCAGTTTTATCTTTTTGCACAAAGTCAATCACTTTTTCAGCATCACCCATCGCTGTTACTTTCGCTCCATTTTCTACAGATAATTTTAGTTTATCATTTATTGTATTGAAATTCGCTGAGTTTGGATGATCGTAAACAAACGTTATTTTCGGATCTTTTTTGTATAAATTGTCCTTAATATTATTTACCGTAATAGAATTGATTGGATTATCAACAGAAGTAATAAAAACTGTAGCGTCCAAAGCAATTACAGACGAAATATATTTGGTTGTTGTTTTGTTGAATAAATGTTGTTGTTGTGCTTTTGTAAGCGGTTTACTTACCATTAACAGAGGGATTTTACCTTCGTAAAAATCTTTGATTGCTTTTTCTTCAATTTCTTCGTTAATCGTAATTTTCACATCTGGATAATCAACCATGTACATATCTGCCAACGATTGCGCCAAATTCTTAAAACTTGGATCTACCGTCATTGCCAAATCTCCGTATTCGTGCAAAGCGCGCTTTACAGCAGTTTTTTGTTCTGCTTTTGTTGGTTTTTCCTTGTCTTTGCAACTAAAAGTAGAAAAAATAAGAAAGGCCGAAAGTGAAAGTAAACTAATTTTCTTGATCATTTTTATAAGATTTTATACCGCGATAAACACGAAAAGCGCCATAAACAATAAATAAAATACCCAATAACATCGCTTTTGTTTCATCTAATTTGACGATGAAAAACTGATATTTCCAAGTAAAAATTCCGATCAAAAAATAACCGAAACCAATCAATCCGTAAACAATATTCTTATTCATAATTCGCGACGAAGTTACAATTTTATTGTGTTAAGATTGACTTAAAACTTAAATTTTATACGACAAATATGCATTTAAGGAACTTTTTCTGAATAGATATTCAATTTCTTAAACAATAGAAACCATCACACTCAAAAAAATGAATGCAATGGTTTCAGAAAGAAAAGTATTATTAATTATTCGTTTGTTTGAAATCTAACAGGAATTGAAAAAATTAAATTTGCATCCGAACCATCTTCTAATTTTGCAGGTGATATTTTTTTACCTTTTCTTAGAATCTGTTTATTGATTCGCTCCAACGCAGATTTAGCTTCTTTCCCTAAATCTTGATTACTTCCGCTCAACGGTTTTACTTGCGAGATTTCTCCATTTTTGTTCACAATAAATTGCATTTTAGCAACGGCTGTGCCTAGGTTTTTCTGAGAAGCAGTTTCGGCAAAATCACTTAATTCTCCACCTAATTCTTTCGAGATTTTATCACTCATACATTTTGTCAAAGCAGCATTTCCTTTTTTGCTTTCACTTTCACAACCAGGATAAATTGCCATTACCGCAGCATTTTTCGCTGTAATTGCAACATCAGGTTTTACAGGATCTGGTGTTTTTGGTCCTTCTGGAATGTCCGTATTTTGTTTACCTACTTTATTTCCTTCAGGACTTTCTTCACCACCGCCAACTTGACCTTTAGAAGGATCTCCATCTCTATTAAAAAGACCTAAATCTACTTTTTTCAGTTCATCAACAGATTTTATAGTTTCTTCAATTTTCGGACTTTCTGTTGGAGTCGGAATAATGTGTTTCGCCTGATCTGTTTTCAATTGAATTGTTTTTTCTTCCATCGGTGGATCTTCTTTTGGAGGAACAACTTCTTCAACTTTTTTATTGGGAGGAGGAGGAGTTATATCATCTAAAATAACAATTACACCATCACCTTTTTTTGTTATTTCATTATTCATTGTTCTATTATCTGCATAAATAGTTCCACCAGTAATTAATGCAACAATACCAATCCCTACAAAAAGAGATTTCATCAAATCTTGGCTTGCAACTTGTCTTAGTTGATAAGCACCGTATTCTTTGTTTCGATTTTCGAAAAGAATGTCTAAAAAAGCTTTGTTACTCATATCAATATAATTTAAGGTTAATGAATCTTTTTTCTTTATAGATTCATCTTTTTGCAAAAAGGTTGGTTGAGGTTTGAAAAATTTTCGAAAAAAGTTTAATTTTATTGAAAAGTAGATTTTTATGCAGCTACAAATTGATAAAAAATGCAATCAGAATTGGAACGAAATGAAGGATGCGGAGTCACAACAAAAGTTTTGTGATGTTTGTTCTAAATGTGTTCACAATTTGGACCATTATTCGTTCAAAGAATTAAAAACTTTTCTGAATGATAATCCTACCGCTTGTGTAAAAATTAAAACCAGAAATTTAGAACAATTTAATTCATACGAAGCTTCAAAATCTATTTCTAATCAATCCAAAAGATGGTTACAACTTTCTTCTTTAGTTGGATTTTTAAGCTTTTCAACTATCACAAAAGCACAAACAGAAAATGATTCGATTGTAGTGCAAGGAATTATTAATGATGGTAATGGTTTTCCAGAATATGATATTCCAGTAAATCTTAAAAATTCGAAAAATATTGTATATACAAATGAAAATGGTGAGTTTAAAATAAAGGTTCCGATTAATCAAGATTTTTATACTTTAGAATATGATAGCTATGGAATTAAAGAATTCACTTTTACAAATTCTTCTATATGTCAGAATATAAAAACTGAAACAGGAGATATTGTTTTAGGTGCTGCAGTTGTAAGTTATTATAAATCTCCAACTATTTTAAGAAAATTAAGTCGCACAATTTCTTGGCCATTTCGACAAATTGGAAAGCTTTTTTAGTGCATCCATATGTTTTTCGTCATTCTTGTCAATTAATTCAAATAAACTTCTCGTTACAATTGGTGCATTTCGTTGATTAAGTTTATCTTTGCTTCTTAAATTTTTAAACAAATGCCAAGAATACTTACAGGAGTTCAAGCTACTGGAACTCCGCACTTAGGAAATATTTTAGGAGCAATTTCTCCAGCAATCGAATTAACGGAGAAAGAAGGAAATGACTCTTTCATTTTTATTGCTGATTTACACGCTTTAACGCAAATTAAAGATGCGGAAGTGTTAAAACAAAATACGTACGAAGTGGCTGCAACTTGGCTGGCATTAGGTTTAGATCCTTCGAAAGTAGTTTTTTACCGTCAATCTGATGTGACTGAAACAACAGAATTAACATGGTATTTATTGAACTTCTTTCCATTTCAACGTCTTACTTTAGCGCATTCTTTCAAAGATAAAGCAGATTATTTAGCAGATGTAAATGCAGGATTATTTACGTATCCAATTTTGATGGCTGCGGATATTTTATTGTATGATGCTGAAGTTGTACCTGTTGGGAAAGATCAATTGCAACATTTAGAAATTACACGTAGTGTTGCCGAAAAATTCAATCACCAAATGGGAGAAACTTTTGTTTTACCACAAGCTGCAATTGATGAAAATATTATGTTGATTCCAGGAACTGATGGAAACAAAATGTCTAAATCAAGAAATAATTTTATCAATATTTTCTTACCAGAGAAACAATTGCGCAAGCAAGTAATGTCGATTGAAACGGATTCAACTCCATTAGAAGATCCTAAAAATCCAGATACAGACAATGTTTTTGCTTTATACAAATTATTGGCAACGCCAGAACAAGTAGAGGAAATGCGTCAAAATTATTTGAATGGAGGTTACGGATATGGTCATGCAAAACAGACTTTATACGAATTAATTTTAGAGAAATATGCTGATGCGCGTACTAAATTTGATGAGTTGATGAATGATAAAGTGACTTTGGATGCATTTTTAGAAAATGGTGCATTGAAAGCAAGAGATGTTGCACAAAAAGTATTGAAACGTACGCGAAACAAATTGGGATTGAAGTAATTTGATCAAATTGTAAGTTGGCGATAAATAATATAACTTAAGCGATTGTTAATATTTATATCGTTCATTATTTGAAGTCATTTTAAATAAGTATCTTTGCAATATAAAATTAGAATCAAATGATTAAGGTTTCAGAATCAGCAAAAAATAAAATAATATCACTTTTACAAGAAGAAGGAACTTCTATAGAAGAATCTTTTGTTCGCGTAGGAGTTACGAGTGGAGGATGTTCAGGTTTAAACTATAATTTAGAGTTTACGAAAGAACAAAGTGCAGAAGACAAATTGTTTGACGACAATGGTGTAAGAATTTTGGTTGACAAAAAATCATTCTTATACCTTGTTGGAATGACATTAGAATATTCAGGAGGGTTGAATGGAAAAGGTTTCGTGTTCAATAATCCAAATGCATCTCGCACGTGTGGTTGTGGAGAAAGTTTTGCAGTTTAAGATGAAAAAAATAGCTTTATTCGTTACGTTTTTGATTGGTTTTGTCGCTTTTGGACAAAATACAATTGTAGAAAAAGATTTGATGGTTTTTCAACCAACAGAATCTTCAAAAAAGTTGAATAAAGCTTATTCAGAACATATGTTTTTCGGTTTGTTTAATGTAAAACCTTTTATAAAAGCGTTAGACTTAGACGAATCAAAAATCAAAACAATTACCATTACCAATGCATCAAACAAAAAAGTTGCGTACAAAGCAAATTATGATGCGACAGGAAATCTTCTTGATTTTGAATTGACAGATGAGGTTGCAACGCCAACTAAAGTAAATTATACGTATAAAGATGGTGTAATTTCTGCCGAAACGATTGCAAGAAAAGGAAGTGAAGTAAAAACAAATCAATTCTTTTACAACCAAGAAAATATGTATGTCAAAAACGGAAATAAACTTTTTGATATCATTTGGTTAGAAGGAGATGTGATGTTGAAGAAAACCTATATGGAGCAGAAAATTGGTTTTGAAGACCGATTAATGCACGATTGTAGAATTACAAAATCATTAGGTCAAGACATAAATAAGATTTGTTATAGCAATTCGACATTTAAGGTGCCATTCAAAATAAAAGAATATACGCCAGATGTTGCACCAAAAACAGAAAGAATTAATTTGGTAGAAGGACCTTTGTCAGAAATTAAATTAATTGCTCAAAATAAATATCAGATTTCGAAAAATAATCAACCACAATTTGAGGTGATTTTAGATCAAAATCAACGATTAAAAGAATTCAAATTTTTAGGAAATAAAGCTAATAAACAGCAACCTTTACAGTTTAATTTTACCTATACATTTTATAAATAATAAGATGAGTAACACAAAATATACAGAAGACGATCTACGTGAAGATCTTGCTAGCCAAAAGCAATATGAGTTTGGTTGGACGACTGAAATGGAATATGAAGAATTCCCAGTTGGATTGAATGAAGATATCGTGCGTGCTATTTCAGCCAAAAAAGAGGAGCCTGAGTGGATGACGGAATGGCGTTTGGAAGCTTACCGCGCTTGGGTTAAAATGGAAGAACCAGAATGGGCAAACGTAACTTACGAAAAGCCAGATTTTCAGGCTATTCAGTATTATGCAGCTCCAAAACCAAAGAAAGAATTAGCAAGTTTAGACGAAGTTGATCCTGAATTATTAAAAACTTTCGAGAAATTAGGAATTTCTTTAGATGAACAAAAACGTTTGTCTGGAGTTGCGATTGATGTGGTTTTTGATTCAGTTTCAGTAAAAACAACTTTCCGCGAAACATTAGCAGAAAAAGGAATTATTTTTATGTCAATTTCGGAAGCAATTAAAGAACATCCAGAATTGGTGAAAAAATACATTGGTAAAGTAGTTCCGCCAACAGATAACTTTTATGCAGCTTTAAACTCGGCAGTTTTCTCGGACGGATCATTCTGTTATATTCCAAAAGGTGTTCGTTGTCCAATGGAATTATCAACGTATTTCCGTATCAACTCTGCAGGAACAGGACAGTTTGAGCGTACTTTATTAATTGCGGACGAAGGTGCTTATGTTTCGTATTTAGAAGGTTGTACAGCGCCAATGCGTGATGAAAACCAATTACACGCTGCTGTGGTTGAGTTAATCATTATGGATGATGCTGAGATCAAATATTCTACTGTACAAAACTGGTATCCTGGTGATGATAAAGGAAAAGGTGGAGTTTTCAACTTTGTAACAAAACGTGCAGTTTGCGAGAAAAATGCAAAAGTATCGTGGACGCAAGTTGAAACAGGTTCTGCGGTAACATGGAAATATCCATCTTGTATCTTAAAAGGAGATAATTCGGTAGGTGAGTTTTACTCAATTGCGGTAACAAATAATTATCAACAAGCGGATACAGGAACAAAAATGATTCACATCGGTAAGAATACGAAATCGACAATTATTTCGAAAGGTATTTCTGCTGGTAAATCTCAAAACTCTTACCGTGGTTTGGTGAAAGTGATGAAAAACGCTGAAGGAGCACGTAACTTCTCTCAATGTGATTCATTGTTGATGGGTAACGAGTGTGGTGCGCATACTTTCCCTTACATCGAAATCGAAAATAAATCGGCTCAATTAGAACACGAAGCAACAACTTCTAAAATTGGTGAAGATCAATTGTTCTATTGTAATCAACGTGGTATCGATACTGAAAAAGCGATTGCATTAATCGTAAACGGATTTAGCCGCGAAGTATTAGACAAATTACCAATGGAGTTTGCCGTTGAAGCGAAAAAATTATTAGAAATCTCATTAGAAGGTTCTGTAGGATAGTTATTAATAATGAGTTGATGTGATAATTTGTTAATGAGTTAATGATGGAAAAAGATAATATCATTTTAAAATTAACTTTAGAATTTTCACTATTAATTATAGAATATTGTGAAGAACTTGAATTGGATAAGAAATTTGTTATTTCAAATCAATTATTAAAATCAGGAACTTCAATAGGAGCAAATATTAGAGAAGCTCAAAACGCTGAAAGCTTGAATGATTTTATTCACAAGTTTAAGATTGCAGCAAAAGAAATTGATGAAACCAAGTATTGGTTAGAATTATGTCAATTATCTAAAAATTATCCAAATACAGAAAGTTTATCTGATAAATTGGTAAACATTTCTAAAATTGTGAATAAAATTATAAGTACATCAAAATCAAGATAATTAAAGAATTATCACATTAACTAATTTACAAATTAGATTATGTTATTAAATATAAAAGACTTACATGCTCGTATCGAAGAGCGCGAAATTTTAAAAGGTTTAAACCTTCAAATTAATCCAGGTGAAGTTCACGCGATTATGGGACCTAATGGTGCAGGAAAATCAACTTTATCTAACGTTATTACAGGTAAAGAAGATTACGAAGTAACCGATGGTGATATCGAGTTTGATAATGAATCAATCTTAGAATTAGCACCAGAAGAAAGAGCACAAAAAGGAATTTTTATGTCTTTCCAATATCCAATCGAAATTCCTGGAGTTTCTGTAACAAACTTCATCAAAACTTCTATCAACGAAACGCGTAAAGCGCAAGGTTTAGAAGAAATGGGAGCTTCTGAAATGTTGAAAGAAATTCGTGCAAAAGCTGAATTATTAGGAATCAAAAAAGATTTCTTATCTCGTTCGCTTAACGAAGGTTTCTCTGGAGGTGAGAAAAAACGTAACGAAATTTTCCAAATGTTAATGTTAAACCCAAAATTAGCCATCTTAGATGAAACTGATTCTGGTTTAGATATTGATGCTTTACGTATTGTTGCGGATGGTGTAAACGAATTCAAAAATGAAAACAATGGAGTGTTAGTAATTACACACTACCAACGTTTATTAGACTATATCGTTCCTGATTTTGTACACGTTTTAGCAGACGGAAAAATCATTAAATCTGGTGGTAAAGAATTAGCTTTAGAATTAGAAGCAAAAGGTTACGACTGGGTAAAAGAAGAAGCAGGAATCTAAACATTTTGTAAAATGTAAAATGTATTAAGTCCAAAGTACTTTTTACTTCTTACATAATACATTAATACAATATCTAAAATGATTGATTTAAAAGAAAATTTAGTTTCTCGTCATTTAGTGTTCAACGAAAAAAACAAAGTGAATAAAGAAATCGAAGGTTTACGTCAAGAAGCCATCGAAATCTTTAATCAAAAAGGTTTTCCGACACGTAAAGACGAAGAATGGAAATATACAAATCTTGCTCCTTTGTTGAAGGTGGATTACAAATTGTTCCCAGAAGACGAAGTTGCAATTGAGTACAAAGACATCAAGAAATATTTGATTAATGATATCGATACGTACACAATCGTATTCATTAATGGAAAATATTCTTCGTTTTTGTCAAATACAACACATGATGAAGCTGATATTTGTGTCTTGTCAAGCGCAATGCATAAAACAACTCATCAAGCTGTAATTGAGAATTATTACGGAAAAATTGCGAAAAAAGGTGAAAGTTTAGTTGCTTTAAATACAGCTTTTGCAAAAGATGGAGCTTACATTTATGTTCCAAATAATGTAATTTTATCTAAGCCAATTCAGATTGTTTATTTCTCAACAGGAGCTTCTCAAGAAGCGATGTATCAACCACGTAATTTGGTTGTAGTTGGAGATAATGCGCAAGTTCAAATTATCGAAAGACATCAAACATTAGACGAAAAAGCAAACTTAACAAATGTTGTTTCGGAGGTGAATGTTGGACGTAATTCTGAGATTCATTGGTACAAATTCCAAAATGATTCTAACGATGCTTCTTTAGTTGATAATACATACATCAATCAAGAAAGAGATTCTCGTGCCAATGTATTTACGTTTGCTTTTGGAGGAAAAATTGTACGTAACAATTTGAATTTCTTCCAAAATGGAGAAAATTGTAACTCTGTAATGGACGGAATTACGGTGATTGATGGAAAACAACATATCGATCATCATACATTTGTGGAGCATAATTTCCCGAATTGTGAGTCGCACGAATTGTACAAAGGAATTTATGATGAGAAAGCGCAAGGAGTTTTCAATGGTAAAATCTATGTTCACAAAGAAGCGCAAAAATTGAATGCATTCCAACAAAATAATAATGTTTTATTATCTGATGGAGCTTCAATTAATACAAAACCTCAATTAGAGATTTTTGCTGATGATGTAAAATGTTCGCACGGATGTACAGTTGGACAATTAGAAGAAGAATCTTTGTTCTATATGCAACAACGTGGTATTCCAAAGAAAGAAGCGAAAGCAATGTTATTGTATGCCTTTGCTGCAGACGCTTTGCGACATGTACAAATTCCACAAATCTCAAATCGAGTTAACTCTATAATTGCAAAAAAATTAGGAGTTAGTTTAGATTTCGAATTATAAAATATAGTTCTGAGTTATAAGTAATAAGTTTTAAGTTGAACTTATTTTGAAATATAAAGTAAGTATTTGAAACTATTTTGAATACTTACTTTTTTATTACACATCACTCATAACTCATTACTCAAAACTTAAAAAAATGTCAATAGATATTCAACAAATAAGAAGTCAATTTCCAATTTTAAATAGAGAAGTCAACGGAAAACCATTGGTTTATTTAGATAATGGTGCAACTTCTCAAAAACCGAAAGTTGTTTTAGATGTTTTGGACGAATATTACGAAAAGTACAATGCAAATGTACATCGTGGAATTCATACATTAAGTCAAGAAGCAACAGATTTGATGGAAGAATCGCGTCGTAAGATTCAGAAATTTATCAATGCGAAACACGATTACGAAATTATTTTTACGCGTGGAACGACGGAAGGAATTAATTTAGTTTCTAATTCACTTCGTAATGTTTTATCAGCCGATGATGAAATTATTATTACCGAAATCGAGCATCATTCTAATATCGTTCCTTGGCAATTGTTGTGTCAGCGAACTGGTGCTAAACTAAAATATATTCCGTTAACTGCAGAAGGTATTTTGGATATTGAGAAGTTGGATGATTTATTGACAGATAAAACCAAATTAGTTTGTGTTAATCAAGTTTCAAATGCATTAGGTGTTGTAAATCCGATCAAAACAATTATCGAAAAAGCGCATGCAAAAGGTGCTTGGGTTTTGATTGATGCGGCACAATCTGCTCCACATACTGCAATTGATGTTCAAGCAATGGATTGTGATTTCTTGGTTTTTTCTGGTCATAAAATGTACGGTCCAACTGGAATCGGTATTTTGTATGGAAAAGAAGATATTTTGAATGAATTACCACCTTTCCACGGAGGAGGAGAGATGATAAAAGATGTAACAATGGAGGTTTCAACATACGCTTGTTTACCTTTCAAATTCGAAGCTGGTACACCAGATATTGCAGGAATTATCGGACTTGGAGCTGCGGTAGATTTTATCAATTCTATTGGAATGCAAACGATTCACGATTACGAAAAAGAATTGGTAGATTATACAATTCAACGTCTATCAGAATTTGATGAAGTGGAGATTTATGCAAAAGATGCAGAACATTCTGGCGCAGTTTCTTTCAACTTAAAATTTGACGGCGTTCATTCATCTGATGTCGGAATGATTTTGGATAAAAAAGGAATTGCTGTTCGTACTGGTCATCATTGTGCACAACCAATTATGCAGCATTTCAATATTCCGGGAACGGTACGAGCTTCATTCGCTGTTTATAATACAAAAGAAGAAATAGATACATTTATTGAAGGTCTAAAAACCGCGATTCGAATGTTAGGATAATTCATATTCCAAATTTATTTTGGAATCTTATAAAATAATAAAAGGGAAACATCACTGTTTCCCTTTTATTTTAAACGCTAAAGAAGTACAATTTCATCAATTATAATTTCTGTAATCGTTTTTTGTTGACCATCTTTATCTTGATAATCTCGGTAAGTCAATTTGCCTTCTATAGCAAGTTGCTTCCCTTTTTCTACATGTTTTTCGATCACATTTACAATTGGTCCGTAAGCAACTAAATTGTGCCACGTCGTTTGCTGAACTTTCTCACCTTTGCTATTTGTGTAGCTTTCGTTCGTTGCTAGACTAAATTTTGTAAACTTCTTTTCGTTTTCTAATGTTTTAACATCAGGATTGCTACCAACATTCCCAATTAGCTGAACTTTGTTTCTTAATGTACTCATGGCGATAAATAATTTAAAATTAATGTATGACCAAATTTAAGAAAATATTTTTAAAACATTCGTTTTTAAGCGTTTAACTTTTATAAAACATGTTCTTTATATAATTGATCCAAGGTTTTATCAAGGTTTGTTGTTTTACCAGGATGCGGACGAGAACTTTGGATAGACGAACTTCTGACAGCTGTTAACCAACGAAAACGTTCAGGGGTTTCGAAATTAGATACAGCAGATTCGGGATGAATTCCTTCGGCAATTTTAGACAAAGCATTCAAATTACTGTCAATAAAATCAAGATCTAATTCGTGGCAAAAAGCATTGATTCTACTATCATTAATAAAATATTTTACTTTCAAATAATCTTCTTTTTTCGAAAATAAAATTACTCCAACATTGATAAACTCTTCGCGTTCAACTTTAGGAACCAAACGAAGAATTGCATACTCATATAAGATTTTTTCTGGCATTATTCGCTTCGTTTATAAAAAGTTCGGAATGTTGTAATCGTGTTTTGATAAATGTTTTGTAAACCGTTCTCATTTCTTCGTGAGTAGCATGTGTAACTTCTGTTTCTAACCATTCATCAGGAATCAAATCGACAATTTTATCAATGATTTCATCATTCAAAATCGCTTTAAATTCTGTATCAACTTCTTCAAGTTTTGTAGCATTTTTCAATAGAACATGGTCTTTAATTGGCGTAAAGGGTGCAAGAGCTGCTTTTTCCCAATTGTCCCACGAATGATGAAAATAATAGGAAGCACCATGATCAATCAACCACAATTCTTTGTGCCACATTAACATATTTGTATTGCGAAAAGTACGATCAACATTCGTCAAAAAAGCATCTAACCAAACAATTTGAGAAGATAATTTATCATCAATTTTCATTACAGCAGGATCATAATTGATTGCACCAGATAAATAATGCAAAGCCAAATTAGTTCCTTCGCTAAATTTTAACAAATCCTGAATTTCTTCATCAGCTTCGGATTGACCAAAATATTCGTCCAAATTTGCAAAAACTAATTCAGGAACTTTAAATCCTAAAACACGTGCAATTTCTCCTCCTAATAATTCAGAAATCAGCATGCGAGGACCATGACCAGCACCTTTAAATTTTAAAACATATTTAAAACCGTCATCTGCATCAGCTAGTGCAGGCAAAGAACCACCTTCGCGCAAAGGTTGCAAATAGCGTTCAACGGTAACTGTTCTTAACTCAATCTCATTCATTCTCTAAAATTACGATGAAAAATTTAAAATAATTTTCACATTTATAATTTTTAAATATCACTAAACTTATAGACTGTTGAATGTTAAAATTTTTTAAAACAAAAGATAGTTGAGTAAACTTGTAAAAATAGGAAGATTTGTAATGCGTAAAAGTATGTTTATCGCTGGATTAATAGCGGTTTTTACTTTGATCGTTGCATTGATTATTCAAGTTTTTACTTCGTATTACATTTACAATTATCAAGGAAATATTCCGTCAGATTATCGTGTGGCAGTTGTTTTTGGTGCAAAAGTGCAAGCTAATGGACAACCAACTCGTTTTTTGAAAGATCGTTTGGATGCTGCAATTCGACTTTACAAAGAGGATCAAGTGGATGTAATTTTACTTTCTGGAGAAAAACTTCACGAGAATTTTAATGAAATTGATGTGATGGAAAAATACTTGTTGGATAGAGGTGTCAAAATTGAAGATACTTATCTAGATGGAGCAGGTTTGGATACATATAGCACAATCTACAGAACCAAAAATATTTATCAATTTGATAAAGTGATTTTAATTTCTCAATCTTATCATCTCAAAAGAGCGCTTTTCTTAGGAAAAGTTTTCGGATTGGATTGTATTGGATATAATGCGGATAGCGGACCTTATAAAACGGAAGGTAAACAGAGTTTTAGAGAAATTTTAGCGAATATAAAAGCTTTGTTGGATATTGGTAATGAAAGAGCGCCAGAAGTGATTATAGCGCCTAAAAAATAAAAAAAACTCCGCTCAAAATTTTGAGCGGAGTTTTTAGTTTAATATTCTGTTAAAGTAACAATATCAGTTGTAAAAGATGTTAATTTATCTTTACCATGTAGGAAAGTTAAATCAACAATAAAAGAAAACTGTGTTGTTTTTCCACCACATTTTTCTACCAATTTAGCACAAGCTTCGGCAGTTCCACCAGTTGCTAAAACATCGTCGTGAATTAGAACTCGCGCACCATCTTTGATGTAATTCGAATTTACTTCGATAGTTGCTTGTCCATATTCCAAATCATAAGATTGACTAATTGTTGGAGGAGGTAATTTACCAGCTTTACGAATTAATACAAAAGGAACTTTTAATTTTTGTGCAATCTGAATTCCGTACAAAAATCCACGGCTTTCAATTCCACAAACAATATCCACTTTACCTTTTGCTTTTTCTACAAAAGCGTCTACAATTTCATTCGAAAGTTCAGAATTTAAGAACAATGGAGTAATGTCTTTGTAGACAATTCCTTCTTTTGGAAAATCGATAACGTCTACAATCGTTTGATTGATTTTTTCTTGAAGTGTTGACATTCGTTTTTAATCATGTTTTGTTAAGGAACAAATTTAATGAGAAATCATTTGCAAGAATTTGTTTTAACGAATAATTAATGATTCTAAATAATATTATAAACCTAAACTTGTCCAAATACGTTCTGGAATACGAACAGGACGACGAGTTTCGGCATCAATACAACATAAAATAGTGTATCCTTGATTAATTATTTTTCCCACTTCATTATATATATTGTAATCAAATCGAATGCGAACACCTTTGTCACGCTCATGAACTGTTGTTTCAATCTCGATTAATTCATCGTACAAAGCGCTACCAATATATTTTGTATGCATTTCAATAATTGGCATCTGAATTCCCATTGCTTCCAATTCAGCATAAGGAAAACCACGTTTGCGCATCAATTCTACACGACCAATTTCATAAAACTCAGGATAATTTCCATAATAAACCACTTTCATTTGATCGGTGTGTTTATATAGAATACGAGTTTTGGTGCGAAAAACATTTAATTGTTCGGTTTCTTCTATCTTCTCCATAATTTTCTAAAACATCATTTTAATCTTCAAAAGTAGAGAACAAAAAAAAGACTTTATCATTAATTATATAAAAAATGAAAAAGTCTATTCAGTAATTTTTTTGTAATCCATCCAACTAAAAGAAGTTTGCGAAGAATCTTTTTGCTCTTCTTTTAAGAAATCATATTGAATTTGAATAATTGTTTTGAAAGTAGGATTTGCTATTTCATAATAAAAAGTCCTTACATTTTTTTCTTCACCTTGTTCAATTCGTAAAAGAGAAAAATTATTTTTGATGCCCAAATCATTTAAATGATTTTCTACTTTGATAATTGCGAAGTCAATTTTTTCTTGTGTAATTTCCATAGTGATACAAAAATAAGAATTAATAGTTTTATAAGCCAAAATATGTCCGAAAAGATTATCTTTGCAGTATTTTTATTTTATCTAAAACTACTTATTGATTATTTTTAATTATACAAAGTATTTTTTAATATATCAATACCTAAATCATTTTTTTTATTCAAAATTTGTTCACAATTTTGTAGAGAAGGGTTGATGAAAATTTAACATTGACTTTCAGTATTTTACATTAAAACTTAAGCACTTTTGGACAATATTATGACGATAACTGCAAATTCTGTGTGGGAAAAATGCTTGTCTTTTATAAAAGACAACATTGCAGAAGATGCCTTCAATACTTGGTTTGTACCGATACGTCCGGGCAAACTAAATAATAATGTTTTAACAATACAAGTACCAAGTAAATTTTTTTACGAATGGTTAGAGGAGCATTATATCAAAATTTTAAAAAGTGCCTTACAAAAAGAATTAGGTTCTGATGCAAAATTGGTATACAGTATTTTGATGGATCAAAAGTCGCAAGGACGTGAGCCATTCACGGTACGTATTCCAAGTTCGAACAAAGAAAAACCTCGCCCACAAGAGGTAGAAGCGCCAATTAATTTGCAAGCTGGTAAAATGATGAATCCTTTCGTTATTCCAGGATTGCAAAAATTAAAAATTGATTCGCAATTAAATCATAATTATACATTCAATAATTTTATCGAAGGAGAATCAAACCGATTAGCACGTGCGGCTGGTCGTGCGATTGCCAAACGCCCAGGAGGAACTTCGTTCAATCCACTATTCATCTATGGTGGAGTAGGGTTAGGAAAAACTCATTTGGTGCATGCGATAGGTTTAGAAGTAAAAGATTTACACCCAGAGAAAACTGTTTTGTATGTTTCAACTGAGAAATTTACACAACAATTTATTGAAGCTGTAAAAAATAATAATCAAAATGATTTCATTCACTTTTATCAAATGATTGATGTTTTGATTATGGATGATATTCAGTTTTTATCTGGAAAAGCAAAAACGCAAGAAGTTTTTTTCCATATATTTAACCATTTACATCAAAGAGGAAATCAGATTATTTTGACTTCGGATAAATCTCCAGCAGATATTCAAGATATGGAAGATCGATTAATTTCTCGTTTCAAATGGGGATTATCAGCCGATTTGCAAAACCCTGATTACAATACACGTCTTTCAATTTTGAAACAAAAATTAGAAAACGATGGTATCGAATTTCCTGATGAAGTAATGGATTATATCGCACAAAATATTGATACAAATGTGCGTGAATTAGAAGGTTCATTAAACTCAATCATTGCGCAAGCAACGTTGAATAAACGTGAAATTACCTTAGATTTAACATCACGTACGTTATCTAAATTAGTACAAACAGCTCGCAAAGAAATCTCGATTGATTACATTCAGAAAACAGTTTGTGAATACTTTAAAGTGAAGATTGAAGATATTCAGTCAAAAACACGTAAACGTGATGTCGTACAAGCGCGTCAATTAGCAATGTATTTTGCAAAACAATATACAAAAGCGTCTTTGGCAAGTATTGGAACACAAATCGGTAAACGTGATCACGCAACAGTTTTACACGCTTGTAAAACAGTGAAAAATTTACAAGAAACGGACAAGCAATTTCGTGGTTATATTGAAGATATTTCACGTAAAATTTCAGATTAATCTATAAATATTTTTTCAATGAAAATTTTGATGGTTTGTTTAGGTAATATTTGTCGTTCTCCGTTGGCAGAAGGAATTTTACAATCAAAGGTTGGCGACAATCATTTGGTAGATTCTGCTGGTACGGGTGATTGGCATGTTGGTGAACAACCAGATAGACGCTCGGTTGCGGTTGCTAAAAAATATGGTGTTGATATTTCTGATCAACGTGCAATGCATTTCAATCCAATTTTTTTCGATGAGTTTGATTTAATCTTTGCAATGGATAAACAAAATTTAATTAATTTGCAACAATTAGCTCGAAGCGAAGAGGAGCAAAGTAAAATCAAATTGATCTTGAAAGATGGAATAGGGCAAACGCAAAATGTTCCTGATCCTTACTACGATGGAGAAGATGCTTTCGAGCATGTTTATCAATTATTAGATGAAGCCACAGACGGAATCATCAAAAAATATAATCTTTAAAATTATACAATGAAAACGGCTAAAGTTTATTTGATTCCTTCACTTTTAGGTGAAAGCGAACACAGTAGAGTATTGCCTTTATACAATCTTGACATTATTCGAGCAATTGATACGTTTGTGGTAGAAAACGAAAAATCTGCACGTAAATTTATCAAACAAGTTTGCCCCGAAAAAGTTCAAGCCGATTTAGATATTTACATTCTAAACAAAGATACAGAGCCAGAAGAAATGTTAGATTTGATCAAATTATTTGATCAAAACAAAACGATCGGAATTATTTCCGAAGCTGGTTTGCCTGCGGTTGCAGATCCGGGTGCGCAGTTGGTAAAAGTTGCGCAACAGAAACGCATCCAGGTAGTTCCTTTGGTTGGTCCATCGTCGATTTTGTTGGCGTTAATGGCTTCTGGAATGAATGGTCAAAACTTTGCTTTTCACGGTTATTTACCAATCGATAAAACAGAACGTAAAAAGAAATTAGCGCATTTGGAAGCTGAAAGCGCGAAAACGGGAATTGCTCAAATTTTTATGGAAACGCCTTATCGTAACAATCAAATGGTAGACGATTTAACGAAGATTCTTCGTGCCGAAACCAAGATTTGTGTCGCGTGCCACATTACATTAGAGGACGAAGATATCCGCACGTTATCGATCAAAGAGTGGAAAAATGAAAAGTATGATTTTCATAAACGTCCTGCTATTTTTGTGATGCAAGCTTAAAATTTTATAATATAGATCAACACTTCGTGTTGCTTTTCACGAGTCGTTTATCCAAAGTAAATAAAATAGCCAACTTGAAAAAGTTGGCTTTCTCGTATAATCGTTTTTTGCGGTGAAAATAGTTGAAGTGAGAAAATTAAAAAGTTTATTCTTTTATACGATTCTTCAAATCCATTTCCGCACCGAGAATTCTTGTTATTTCAATTTCATCTTTAGTTAGAATTCTATAAAAGATAATGTGTTGATTGGCTAAAAATCCGTAAAGTTCAGAATTAATCTCACTATAATTTCTTCCAATCATGGGGTTTTCGGCTAATAACTGACAAAAATTGATTAGTTCTTCATAATATTTATCCGCTTGATTCTGTGACCACAATTCAAACGTATATTCATATATTTTCGAAAGATCTTCAACAGCTTTATTTGTCAAGAAATACTTAGCCATTATTTTTTATTTTGGCTTTCAAAGTTTCGAGGTGTTTTTTTGCATCAAAATCCTCTGCAATTCCACTATCTATACCTTCTTGTATCGAATTTTTCAATAACTGAATTTTATCTTCTTCTTCTTCCAAAAGTCTCAAACCAGCTCTAATAACCTCACTTGCATTTTTGTATCTTCCTTGAGAGACTTTTGTATCAACAAATTCTTCAAAATAATTTCCCAAAGAAACAGATGTATTTCGTCCCATAACGTCTTATTTAGTTTAATAAAATAAAGTTACCAAATTTTGGTAACTATTGCTAATGTTTTAATATTGAATTTGTTTTATTTAGAAAATAGGTGGTATAGGATTCTCAATTTTATTTCTTTTTATATAATAAACTGTCATTAAAATGATACATAATGTAGCGATTGTAGTTATTCCGGTTAAAAAATAGTAGGTGGTTTTGTGCGTATTATAACTTAATAAAATTTTATTTTCTTTCTCTATTTGAACTATATCCAAGTTATTTTTATTAGAATTTGAAGGTGAAAAATATACTTTTACTTTGTCACCGTGACTAATATTATTATCAAGCTCTGAATAATTTTTAGTCATTTTGTATACTGCGAGATTTTGAGGATAATTAGAAAGTTTTAAAAAGAATATTTTAGAATTTTTGTTTGAATTTATAATACCTTTATTTGTTATTATACCTTCAACTTGCGAATATTTAGATAAATCTTTAGAAGCTTGATTATAAAAAATATAAGTTAGTAGGGTAAAGAGTGTGATACCAAATAGTATTGCAAATACATTTATAATTTTTGTAAACATTAATTGGATTTTGTAAGATATTTCAAGTTATATTCAAATTTACAACTATAATTTTGGTTTTAAAGTTTAATAATCAAACAAATTCAACCTATATTTAAGTTAAAATCATCCAATATGAGAAAAATAGAACAACTTTTTAGTGAATATGGAGAAAGTCATCAAAATGGAACAAACAAAACTATTCATTGGATTTGTGTTCCTTTAATCTTTTGGACGATTCTTGGTTTTATATCCTACATTCCAGCGCCGCATTTGTATGTTCAGAACTTTGGTTATATCAGTATAGCTTCAATCATTGCATTGGTTATTGTTTCAATATTTTATTTTAGATTATCGGTTGTCGTTGGTTTCATTATGATTTTTCTAATGTTGATTATGGAATATTTTATTTCGTTGTGCAATGTGCAATTCGGTACAAAATCTTGGTTAGTTTATTTGGTAGTATTTATTATCACGTGGATTTTACAATTCGTTGGACACAAAATATAAGGGAAGAAGCCAAGTTTTCTCAAAGATTTACAATTTTTGTTGGTTGGTCCTATTTGGTTGTTAGGTTTTATTTTGAGAAAAGTTGGTATAAAGTATTAATCTATTTCTTACTCAAAATTTCATTTACTTTTTTCTCAATGGCCTCTGATAATCTGCTAAAACCTAAATCATTTGGATGAATTCCGTCTGTAGAACCTTCGTTATCCGAACCAATTAAATTATCACCTTTCAATAAATACAAATCTTTTATGCCTTCTTTTATCAACGCATCGTATTGGGCTCGATAGGTTTGATTTTGTCTTGTCATATCTTCGTGAGCGATTAAATCAAATTTACTCATTGGTCGAATCAAGCTTTCTACCATCAAGATTGGTGTTTTTGGATGATATTTTCGGAGTAATTTGACGAACGGAATTGTTCTACTTTTGATCTCTTCGGGTGAACTATTTGGAACACAATCCAAGATAAACAAATCAACCCCTTGAATATCTTTGATCATTTCAGCCAATTCAATTTCAATTTTTGCACTTCCACTCAAATCAAGATTAATGAATTCATAGCCTGTTTTTCGTGTTAAAATAGAAGGATAATTCATTCCAGGACGACTTGCCGAAGCACCTTGCACAATGCTTGAACCATAAACCACGATTTTCTTTTTATACGCAATCGGTTGATTGATAAAATTAGCGGAAGCATCAATTCCTATTTTTAAATCTGTAATTTCGTTCCAAAGTGGCAAATAAAGTATGAATTCCTTTTCTGTCTTTGATAAATTCTTGACGATATCAATTCACTTTTGATATTTTGCTGATTTGGTAAAGCCGCACCTGCAAAAATCCACTTTCCGTTTTCTTTGATATACAAATCCAACCCACGCGCCATAATTCCAGTTGTATTCGCGCCCAAATAAGTAGAACGAGTTGTCCAATCCAGTTTTATTTGTGAAGTATTCGATTTGAATGTAACATATAATCCAGCGGGAGCAGTAAATAAACCTTTTACTTTTTCAGGAAGATTTGCGTATTTGTTGGTATCGATTCTATGGTAAAAAGGTGTATTATCAAAGGCTTTTCCTTGTACAGTAAATTCTTTGTTCGTGATATATTTGATTTGTCCAACTACGTGAAAAGAACAAATAAGTGCAAAAAACAGAAAGAATTTTCTCATTGGTTATAATTGATTAAAGGTTAAAATTAAAAAAAGACTTCCAATTTGGAAGTCTTTTTTTTGTTTCATGTGTTTGTCTTAAGCGTGTTTACACTTTAAGGTCTGTATGAGCGCCTAAAAGTGTTTTATTTTCTTCGATAATTGGATCAACCAAATCTTTTAAGAATTCTTCTGTTTGTTCAGAAGCAAATCCTGTAAAGTTTTTCGGATCTAATAATTCGACTAATTTCTCTTTGTCAATTTTTACATTTTCATCGGCAATGATACGTTCAATTAAATCGTTAGATTTTCCTTCCATTTTCACTTGTTTTGCAGCTTCCATAGAATGTGTACGGATAATTTCGTGTAATTCTTGACGATCTCCACCATTTTTAACACCTTCCATAATGATATATTCGGTTGCCATAAATGGTAATTCTTCCGCGATATGCTTCTCGATGATTTTAGGATAAACGACTAAACCATCTAAAATATTGTTCCAAATGATTAAAATTGCATCAATCGCTAAAAATGCTTGAGGTACTGCTAAGCGTTTGTTAGCCGAATCGTCCAACGTTCTTTCGAACCATTGAGTTGAAGCAACCATTGCAGGAGAAGTTGCTAAGGACATCACGTATTTCGCTAAAGAGGCGATACGCTCTGAACGCATAGGATTGCGTTTGTATGCCATTGCAGAAGATCCAATTTGATTTTTTTCGAAAGGTTCTTCAATCTCTTTTAAATTTTGTAATAAACGCAAGTCGTTTGTAAATTTATGTGCAGATTGTGCAATGTTTGATAATAATTCTAATGCTTGAGCATCAATTTTACGATCGTAAGTTTGTCCTGAAACTGCAAAAACATTTTTGAATCCGAAACGTTCAGATAATTTTTTGTCTAATGTTTTTACTTTTTGGTAATCTCCATCAAATAATTCTTTGAAAGAAGCCGCTGTTCCAGTTGTTCCTTTTACACCGCGAAAACGTAACGTATCTATTCTGAATTCTAATTCTTCTAAATCTAATAAAACAGATTGTAACCAAAGTGTTGCACGTTTTCCAACGGTTGTTAATTGTGCTGGTTGGAAATGCGTAAATCCTAAAGTTGGTAAATCTTTGTATTGACGCGCAAATTTTGCTAAACCATCAATCACATTGATTAATTGTCCTTTTACATGTTGAAATCCATCACGAATCTGAATCAAATCTGTGTTATCGCCAACAAAAGCCGAAGTAGCGCCTAAATGAATAATTGCTTTTGCGCTTGGTGCAACATCTCCGTACGTATGCACGTGAGCCATTACATCGTGACGAAATTTCTTTTCGTAAGCCGCAGCAACATCATAATCAATATTAGTTGCATTATTTTTTAATTCTTGAATTTGTTCGTCTGTAATATCTAATCCAAGTTCCTTTTCAATTTCTGCCAAAGCAATCCAAAGCTGTCTCCATGTTGTAAATTTTTTCTCAGGAGAAAAGATATATAGCATTTCGTCGCTACAATATCTCGATTCTAAAGGATTTTGATACTTGTTCATTGTATTTGTTTGTTTTGTTTTTTAAAATTTTTTCAAAATGGTTTGCACATCTTTCACATAATAACCTTCGAAAAGGTAAGCGTGTATCAGCAATGGAAATAATTGTGCAATTGGTAAACGCTCTTCGAAATTTGGTGCTAAAGGATTATTTTCGTGATAGGCATCAAAAAATACATCATCAAATCCTCCAAAAAGCTTTGCAATAGCCAAATCCATTTCGCGATGACCATAATAAATTGCAGGATCTATAACCGAGAATTCGCCTTTTTTGTTGGCTAAAATATTTCCATTCCAAAAATCTCCATGCAATAAAGCAGGTTTTTCTTCTGGAAATATCGAATTCAATTGTTTACATAAACTCTCTGCAGATTTTATTTGTTTTGAATTGATTAATTGTTTGTTTTGCAATAGTTTCATCATTGGCATGATGCGATTTTTTGCATAAAATTCGCTCCAAGAATCTGTTAAACTATTCGGCTGAACGACAATTGCAATGTAATTATCTTCTGACCAACCAAATTGTTTACTTGTATTTTGATGAAGTTTTGCTAAATTTTTTCCTAAGTTTTCCCAATTTACAACAGTTGGAGTAGAGGTTTCCATCCATTCTAATAATAAATATTGAAAATCTTTTCCAGCTTCGCCAACATTTACCACTTTCGGAACCGAAAATGTTTTGGTCTTTTTGATGGCTTCTAAAGCACGTGCTTCTTTCTTGAAAAGATGAGGAAAGTTGTTTGCGGAATTTACCTTTAAAAAATATTTTTTATCAAACGATTCTAATCGAAAAGCATCGTTAATATCACCACCTTTCATCGGGACGATAGAATCTATACCTAAATTCAATTGTTTTAATCGTTCTAAAATTTCGTTCATAAAAATATCTCATAAAGTTATAGCCCAACAAAAGTCAGGCTATACTATTTAATTTATTAAAATAAAGTTGTTCTAATAATGTTTTGAGAACGCTCTGGTCCAACCGAAACTAAATAAACTTCGATTCCTAAGTATTTCTCAATGTAGTGAATGTAATCTTGCGCTGTTTGCGGTAACTCATCAAAAGATTTTACGTTTGTAATATCTTCTTTCCATCCTGGTAATTCGTCGTATTGCGCTTCGTAATCAGCTAATTTAGTTGTAGAAGAAGTGAAATAATCAATGATTTTTCCGTCTTCTGTTTTGTAACCTGTACAAACTTTTACTGTATCAATATTCGACATTACATCTAATTTAGTAATTACTAAATGTGTAATTCCATTAATCATACAAGCGTGTTTCAATGCAACTAAATCTAACCAACCTGTGCGGCGTGGACGACCTGTCGACGCTCCGAATTCGTGACCAACTTGACGAATTTGTTCTCCTAATTCGTTGTCCAATTCTGTTGGGAAAGGACCGTTACCAACGCGTGTACAATATGCTTTCGAAACTCCAATCAAATTTTTCAATTTTGTAGGAGGAACTCCAGCACCAACACAAACTCCACCTGTTGTTGGAGAAGATGATGTAACGAATGGATATGTACCAAAATCGATGTCTAACATTAATGCTTGAGCACCTTCGAATAATACATTTTTACCTTCGTCAATTGCGTGGTTAATTTCTAACTCAGAATCTAAGATACGTTCTTTCAAACGCTCACCATAAGCTAAATATTTTTCGTAAATGTCTTCGAATTTTAATGGTTCTTTATTGAATAATTTTTCGAATAAAGCATTTTTAACCACTAAATTTTCTTTGATTTTTTCTGCTAAAACTTCAGGATTTAATAAATCAATTGCACGAATACCAACGCGCGCTACTTTATCCTCATAACAAGGACCAATTCCGCGTTTTGTTGTACCAATTTGACTATCTTTTCCTGCAAATTCTTCACGATATTCGTCTAACAAAATGTGATAAGGCATGATGATATGCGCTCTTCTCGAGATAAAAACGTGATCTGTAGATAAACCTTTTGCTTCTAATTGTTCAGTTTCTGCAAAAAAAGCTTCAGGATTTACTACGACACCATTCGCAATAATACATTTTCCTTTGCATTGTAAAACTCCAGAAGGTAATAAGTGTAAGACAAATTTATCATCGCCTACATATACCGTATGACCAGCGTTGTTACCACCTTGGTAGCGTACAACATAATCCGATTTTTCGGCTAATACATCTGTAATTTTTCCTTTTCCCTCGTCACCCCATTGAAGACCGACTACTACGTGTGTTGACATATTGTTTGTTCGTTATTTGATTTGGAATAAAAATGAAACTAATCATCTTTTCTTGGTTCACTGCAAAGGTAATTTAAACCTTGTCTTAAACAAATTTAAAACTCAATTTAGCACGATTATTTTTCAAGATTTTGTTAATAATTTTTCAAGATAAAATTAACCGAAAAATAACCGAATCCATTCAAATAAAAAGCGTATTTTTACAAACTTTTACACCAAAAATTTCTATAATGAAAATTGAAATCTGGTCGGATGTAATGTGTCCGTTCTGTTATATCGGAAAAAAACATTTTGAACAAGCTTTAACGCAAATTCCTTATCAAGATAAAATACAGGTTGAATGGAAAAGTTTTCAGTTAAATCCTGATTTATCAAAAACTGAAATTACTTCTGTCAATGATTATTTAATCAAAACAAAAGGAATTTCGGAAGAACAAGTTTCGGCAATGAATAATCAATTGGCTGAAATGGGAAAAGTTGTTGGAATTGATTTTCAACAACAAAATTCTAAAGTTGTCAATACGGGTGATGCTCACCGATTGATTCATTTTGCGCAAGCGAATGGAAAAGGTTCGGAAGCAGAAGAAAGACTTTTTAAAGCGTATTTTACAGAAGGTAAAAATGTAGCTGATTATGAAGTTTTGGCTGAATTGGGAGAAGAAATTGGTTTGAACAAAACCGAAGTTCTTGAAATGCTAAATTCTGATGCAAATGTTTTTGAAGTTGCTTCGGATATTTTAGATGCGCGTAATATTGGTGTTTCTGGCGTTCCGTTTTTCGTAATTGACCGTAAATATGCACTTTCTGGTGCTCAACCAGTCGAGTATTTCGTTTCTGCTTTGACACAAGCTTACGAAAAAGATCATTTGGACCAACCACAAAATGGTGCTTCTTGTGATGTAGACGGAAATTGTGATTAATACAATTTGCAAATAAATATAGAAAAGGACTTCAATTGAAGTCCTTTTTTTCGTTTTATATTGATTGATAATTTTCTAAAAATTGTACAATTTTTTCTGCTAATTGATTTTTATGAAAAGAGCTTTTCAAAGTTTTATATTCAATATCAGTCAACAGAAGATCATTCGTTCAATTTTAATTTTGGGCGAAGAATTCAACGACCAGCTTTTTGGGAATTAAATCCAAATAAATGGTATAGTAATCCTATTTCTTACACAGAAGGAAATCCTTTTATGCAACCAGCTTTTGTGTATAATTTCGAGTTAAGTTATGGATTCAAAGATTATTTACAAGCAAAAGTTTATTATCAAAATATACAAGATGATTTAGGTCAAATTGCCTTTCATCAAGAACAAGAATTGGATGGAAAATAGAGAAAAAACAAAAAATCTCAGAGCAAAATACTCTGAGATTTTTTTATGTCTAATTCTTCAATGCTTCAAAAATTTTATCTGCTATTTTAGGGTAATTACTTTCGTTTGTTAATATTTTTCGGTCATCGTCATTTGTCAAATAACCGATTTCAATCATAATAATTGGAACTTGTGAATCTCGTAATATTTTCGAATTTGTTTCAACAATTCCTAAGTTTTCAAAACCTAAAGAACTTATACTTGTTCCAATTTTTTCGCCAAGTATTTTACATTCTTCGAAAGTAGGATTCAATGGAGAAAGGTGAATTTCTGTTCCTTTTTTCGAATCTTTTACATTATAATTTGCGTGAATTGATAAAACCAAATCAGGTTTTATTTCATTAATCATTTTCGCACGACTTGTATTGATAATTTGTTCGTCACCTTTTCTCAATAATACAAAATCAATATCTGTAAAAGGATTTTTTTCTTGAATAATTTCTGCAATTTTCAGCGCAATATCTTTTTCCTGAAATTCATCTTTTTTTACGCCAGTATCTGTTCCTCCATGTCCAGCGTCCAAAAGGATTACGCGCTTTGTAGAAAGTGTTTTATTTTCGATAAAATTTGTTTGTGCAAAAAGACTTGTTGTTAAAATTAAACAAAAGATCTGTAATAGTTTTTTCATGGTTGTTCAGATTAAATTGACCAACTTTAAGCAATAATTGTGCTTATTTTTCTAAAAAAATGGTTAAAAAAACTTTTTTTAAAACAAACCTCGCGCTTTTATCTCTAAATATTTATTGATTAAGTTAATAGACAATTCTTGTGGTTCGCAGTAAATCGTTAAAATCCCGAATTGATGCAAACGATTTATGATTAATTCTTTGTCGTAATTAAACTTTTCGGCAATTGTTTGATCGTAAATATCAGTAGTAGTCTTTGCTTTCTGATGATTAAGTTTTTTCAATTCCGAATTTTTAAATAGAATCAAAACGACAACATGCGATTTTTTAATCAATTTCAGATATGGTAATTGACGTTCCAAACCATCAATTGTTTCAAAATTGGTATAAATAAATAAAAGCGATCGTTGCGTTAATTTTCGTTTGATATAGGCATACAATTGTCCAAAATCACTTTCCAAAAAATCAGTTTGTACATTGTATAATTTCTCCAAAATCAATTGCATTTGATGATTTTTTCTATCCGCAACAACGTGATCTTGAATTCTTTTATTAAATGTTATTAAACCTGCTTTTTCATTTTTTTGAAGTGAAATATTTGCGACAACTAAGCTAGAATTGATTGAATAATCCAACAATTTTAAACCATCAAAAGGCATTCGCATCGTTCTCCCTAAGTCAATTAACGAATAAACAGGCTGCGATTTTTCTTCCTGAAATTGATTGACCATCAGTCGATTTGCTTTTGCCGTTGCTTTCCAATTGATTAAACGATATTCGTCACCAATCGTATAATTTTTTATATTTTCAAATTCTGTATTTGTTCCAATTTTTCGAATCCTTTTCATTCCAAATTGATTCTGTAACTGAGCGGTAGAATATAATTGAAACTGTTTTAATTGCAAATAAGAAGGATAACAAGCAATCGAAATTGGTTCGTTTATTTTGATCTTTTTCTCAATCAATCCAAAAACAGAAATAAATACATTTGTTAATCCAAATTTATATGAACCTCGTTCTGTTGGTCGAATTTTGAAATCAAATTTAGTATTTTGACTACTTTTAAATCGTTTTCTAAACTGAAAATCTCTTAATTGTAATTGAACAGGAAACTCTTCTATAATCCTTACATTTAGAGGGAATTGATAATGATTTGTTACGAAAAGTTCCAATTCATTTTCATCACCATTTGAAAGTCGTTCTGGATAATTTCGAAGAACTTCAATGGAAGTTTTAGGAATATAAACCAAAAATATTTCGACAATAACACTGACGATAAAGACAAGTGTCAAAATCTTTGCAATAATGTAAATAGGAGATAGAAAAAATGCAATCACATAACAAAATGCAATGAATAATCCCGCATAAAAAAAGCGATTGGTAAGAAATAAGCTTCTGAAAAATTTCATTAACGAGGAATTTCTACGCGATCAATAATTTGCTGAATAATATGTTGTGTTGTAAAACCTTCCATCTCTTTTTCAGGAACCATCACAACGCGGTGTCCCAAAATTGTATGCGCAATTTGCTTGATATCTTCTGGAATCACAAAATCGCGTCCATTCACCGCTGCATTTGATTTTGCAGCATCTAAAATCGCGATAGAAGCACGTGGCGATGCACCCATATACAAGGTTTGATCGATTCTGGTTTGATGAACAATTGTCGCAATATACGTAATCAACGCTTCGTGTACGAAAACTGATTTTATGCGATCTTGGAACTCAATAATTTCATTTCCTGAAATTACTTTTTCTACCAACGTTTCTTTGTCAATATTTTTGCGTTCTTGTTGTTCTTTCAATAATTCAATTTCACTTTCTAACGAAGGATATTTGACATAAATCTTAAACATAAAACGATCCAATTGTGCTTCTGGTAAGCGATACGTTCCTTCTTGCTCGATTGGATTTTGAGTTGCAAAAACTAGAAAAGGAGCTTGTAAAGGATAAGTTGTTCCATCAACCGTCACTTGTTTTTCTGACATCGATTCGAATAAAGCCGCTTGAGTTTTTGCAGGCGAACGGTTAATCTCATCAATTAAAATAATATTCGAAAAAATTGGTCCTTTTTTGAACTCAAATTCATTGATTTTAGAATTTAAAATAGACGTTCCAATCACATCAGAAGGCATTAAATCTGGCGTAAACTGAATTCTACTAAAACCAGAATCTATCGTTTTTGCCAACAATTTTGCCATCATTGTTTTGGCAACTCCAGGCAAACCTTCTATCAGAGAATGTCCGTTAGAAAGCAAAGCCAAAATTAATTGATCGATAATATCATCTTGTCCGACAATTACCTTTTTCAATTCATTTTTTACAGTTTGCATTTTATGTTGTACATCCGAAAAATCGACTCTATTTTCGAATGGTTGATATGTATTTTCGCTCATTAGATATTTGCTTTTTGTTTATAGTTTTCGATGATTTGATACACAATTTTCAAATCGTGTTCATTTGGTTGATTTTTTTGATAAATATTTTTCAGAATCGTGAATTTTTCAAGACATTCTTCTTGGCTCAAATTTGCTTTTTGTGCAACAATTTCAATGAATTGTTTGTTTGTAATATCGTCTGTTTCGATTAAAAATGTTTTTCTCAATTTGTATAAAAAATAATCGATTTTCTTTGAAACAATGTCTTTTACTTCGCCATTTTCTTGGTATAAAGAGGAAATTGTCTTAGCAAATTCGACGGTATGATTTTCTTCTTTGGTATAAATTGGAATGATGCGTTGTTCGCGTTTGCTTCTAAAAATTAAAAAGAAGAAAAGTAAAACCAATAACGTAATCCAAGCAGCTTTTAGAGCTGGTTCGCTCATTATGAAACGCATCATTGATGAACTTCCTGCATAAGTTTTCGAGGTATTGTACCAAAAAATAGTTTTCCCTTTCAGTGGTTCTAAAACTGATTTAGCATAGAAATAACTGTCCTCATTTAACAAATAATAATTGGTAAAATAAAGCGGTTCTGCGTGATATAAATAATAACCTTTATAATTTTTTGGTTTGATTTTTAAATAATTTGGGTAAGCCTTATCTTTATAAGTAATTGTTCCAAAAATTTCAGAATCATTTGTGATATCGCTAAAATAGTGATGTTCGATTTCTTTTTTCTTCTTTATTTTGAACAATTTATTTGTTCTAAGTTCAAAATTATCATTAATATTTATTGTCTGATTGTACAAGATATTCTCTTCAGATTCCGTAGAATCAGTTGTTGGCGTATCTGTAGAATACGTTTCTTCGTTAATATCTTCTTTTCCATTTGTGTCATCACCAAAATTGTCATAATAATCTGCAATCATCACAATTCCACCATTTTCGGCAATTTTGCTCAATAAATTTTTAGAAACTGTATCAAAATAAATTTCAGAACCGAGCACAACAACTGCATAATCTTTTGCTTTTTTAGGATCAATTTTTAATTCAGAAAGTTTTTCCAAATCTTTCATTTTCCCATTAGATAACTTCCCAAGTTCTTCGTGCATAATAAATAATCCGTACGGATCTTTACTATTTTGATAAAGGCTTACATTCCATGATTTAGGAAGCTTATAACGAAGTTTTGAGAAAGAAAATATAAAAATTCCGATCAATAAAATAGCGCCTAATAGAATACCTAATTTCTTTTTCATGAGGCTAAATATTGGTTAAACTGATTGAAATTTGTCTTGAATTCGTGGTATTTATTTTCATCAATTTTAAATTCTCCAAACCAAACTTGATTGAAAATTTTAGTATTTTGATTGAATAAAATCTTTGATTTTTCGTCTTTTATTTGATTGATAAATTGTTGATTTGTTTTCTTCGGATCCCATTCAATCCAACCTTTTTTATCTAAATTTTGTAGATTTTGATAATGCAAATAACGAATTGCTAAAGCAAAATTTTGTTCTGTTTCTGCTTTATTGATTAATGAATTCAAATTAACTTCGGCTAAATTTTCTTCGATAAAATCAAAATCAGATTCGTCATATAATTTTTTCGAATTTCGTTTAAGAATTCCACCATTTTTGTAAATACGTGTGGCAAGAAAAATTAAGAATAATCCAATTACAAAATAGAAAATGATTTCCCAAGGTAAATAAGAGAGAAATCTAAAAATACCTTCGATTATTTTTGAGAAAAAGCCAGGTTCGAATTCTTTTTTAGGTTTTGGAACATCATTATAATCAAATTCTTTTCCAGCATATTTTTCTTTGAATGCTTTAAATTCTGCTGTTTTTTCTTGTGCAAAAACAACGAATTGAATTAATAATAATGTAAATGTAAAAAATAGTCTAAATTGTTTCATTCGATTCTAAAGTTTGATTGAACGAAAAAGTTTTTTGTCTATTTTTTTGAATCGGATAAATGATGTAATACCAAATAATTAAGATTAATGAAAGGATTATTACCAATAAACTCAATACAATATTAACATCATATAAACGCGTAATAAAACCTTCGATAAATCCAGCTATAATAAACATTGGAACAGTGCTTAATAAAATCATTACCGCTTCTTTTGCTTTGATTGTGAGTGATTTTTTTCGCGATAAAGTTTTTGGAAACATAAAGCCATTTCCAAGCATTAATCCGCAAGCTCCAGCAATAATAATCACCGAAATTTCGATTGTTCCATGCATCCAAATTGCTGACATTGCCTTTCCCAAAACGCCTTCTTTGAAAAACATATAATGAAATGCACCTAACATAATTCCGTTCGAAAATAGAATATATCCTGATCCAATACTGAAAAATAATCCTAATGTAAAAGCAAAAAAAGCAACACGAATATTGTTGATGGTTATAGCTAATGTAGAGCCAGTCTGACTTCCTGATTTGTAAATTGCTGCAGGATCACCTTTTTTGATGTTCATTAACGTTTCGTCTACATATTGATTTCCTAAAATTAATCGTGTAAAATCTGGATCGAAATGCGATGATAAAACGCCAATTAAAACCGCTAAGGCAAAAATTAAGAATGAATACAACAACATTTTGTGATTTTTGTAGACTACATTTGGCACATCTTCTTTGAAAAATTGCACAAATTGATTCCCAGAAGTTCGTTGATCTTTGTAAATTGACTGATGCGCAAATAAAGCTAACTCGTTCAAATAATCTTTTGTCTTACTTTTTGGGTAATAAGTTTGAGCAAACGCCAAATCATTTGTAATTTCGATGTAGTTTTTTGCTAAAATATCTGGATGAACATCAATTTTATTTTTCAAATTATGTTCAATATCAGACCATTTAGACTTATTTTTATCAATAAAATGCGCTTCTCTCATTGTAGAGTAGTTGTTAGTGAACCAAATATATGAATAAACTTTTAGTCAATACACCTCAAAACGTGCAAATTGCTTATAATATTGCACCACTTGGAAAACGTTTGCTTGCGTATATCATCGATATGATTATCCGAATCATATTAGTCTACGGTATGTATTATTTCTCTGAGTTTATTCCGAATAGAGACGAATGGTTTCGTATGGGAATTTATAGTATAATAGGTTTTATATTTTTACTTTATCCGTTGGTTCTCGAGATTTTAATGAAAGGGCAAACAATTGGAAAATGGATTATGAAAATTCGTGTAATACGAATGGACGGAAATCGTGCCAATAATTTTGATTATTTCTTGCGTTGGGTAATTGGAAGTGTCGAATTGTTTTTATTTACTGGACTTATCGCGTTGATAACGATGATTATAAATAAAAATGGTCAACGTTTAGGTGATATTGTTGCGAATACATGTTTGATTGATTTGAATCCGAAATTAGCTTTATCACAAACTATTTTCGCTGAAGTTTCTGAAACCTATAAAATTCGTTTTCCCGAAGTTTATCGCCTGTCTGATCGTGATATTAATATTGTAAAAGAAAATTTTACGTCTGCATTAAACAATAATAATTATGATATTTTATTAAAATTAACGCGAAAACTGGAGGAAATAATGGAGGTGAAAAGTGATGGTTTAGGAAATATTGATTTTATTCAAGTGGTGATTCAGGATCATTATCATTACCACAAAGACAAGTAAACAGTATCTTTGCAAAAAATAAAGAATAAAATGAATTGTCCTTGTTGTTCTGGAAAAGTATATGCAACTTGTTGCGAACCTTTTCATTTGAATATTGAATTGCCAAAAACTCCCGAAGAGTTGATGCGTTCTCGTTACGCTGCTTTTGCAATGGTTTTGCCTGAATATTTAGTTGATACAACACATTCTTCTACGCAAAAAGATAATGATTTTAGTGATATCGAAGATTGGGCAAAATCGAATAAATGGTTAAAGTTAGAAATTGTTTTTGCTAAAGATAATAAAGTTCGATTTAGAGCTTATTACCAAGACAAACAAGGTGAAATCTACGAACATGATGAACTTTCTAGGTTTGTGCAAGAGAATGGCAAATGGTTTTATGTAGATGGCGAGTTTTATTGATTTTTAAAAATAAATTCAGAAAATATTATTTCAAGCGAAGTCTAGAAATTAAAAAAAATGGATATTTTTTTTGAGCAATTACTTTTACAATTCCTTCAATTTATCCTGAATTTCTGTATCATAAATTTCTAAAAAACGTTCGTCATAAGGATAAGTATCTTTGAATCCTTTCTTAATCAAAACTAAGCTTTTATTGTAATTTATTTTTGCAGAATCTTTCCAACTTTATTTTTGAAAGAAAAGTAAAGTATTGAAGCGAGAATTATCACTACAACAATAGTTAAATAGATAAAATAATTAATGTATTTCATTCTATCTAAGATATGTAAACTTTTTGCATAAAAAAACTCAATCCATTGAATTGAGTTTTTTGTTTTCTATTTAAAATATTGTTCTGCTTCTAACACGCTTTCTGGTCGACCTACGTCGATTAAAATTCCGCCAGAATGATCAAAACCAATGATAGATTCAGTTTTCATCAAGTCCATATAAACTTTCATGATAGAAAATTTACCTTTCTCTGTAATTTTATCAAATAGAGTAGGAGAAATAACATGAATTCCACTAAAAGCTAAATCTTTGCAATTGTCTAAAGAATCTACAGCTTTTATTTCTTCTTCTGTTTTCAGATTTCGCCAACCTTTTAATTCATTTTGTTCATTGAAAAATAGTTTACGAGATGAATTTCGATCAGAAACTGCTAACGTTACTAACGCTTTGTTTTCTTGATGTGCTTTGATAAATTTAGCAAGATTTAGATCTGTTAAAATGTCCACATTCATCACCAAAAAATCTTCCTCGAAATTAGCTTTTGCTTTAACCAAACCACCACCAGTTTCAAGAACTTGATCTGTTTCATCTGAAATAGTAATTTCAATTCCGAAATAATTATTATCTTCTAAAAACTCAATGATTTGATCTGCAAAATGATGCACGTTAATCACGATTTCATTAATTCCGAAAGATTTCAAATATTCTATATTTCGTTGCAAAAGAGGTTTTCCATTTACAACTGCTAAAGCTTTGGGATGGTTGTCAGTAAATGGTTTTAAACGAGTCCCAAGACCCGCTGCAAAAATCATTGCTTTCATATTAATACGCCTCGTTTATCCAATTTTTTTCTTCTTGCACAATATGATGTAACGTAACTTGCGCTTCTGGAAATTTCTCTTGAATATGTTTTGCAGTCGCATCAGCAGAATAAACTGATCGATGTTGTCCGCCTGTGCAACCAAAATTAATTTCTAAATTCTCGAAACCTCGTTGCAAATAATCTTCGATCGAAATGTCAATAATTTGAAAAACACCTTCTAAAAAAACTGCAATTTTAGTTTCTGTTTTCAAGTATTTTTTAACCTCTTCGTCGCGCCCTGTTTGTGTTTTATATGCCTGAATTCGACCTGGATTTAGAATTCCACGACAATCAAAAACGAAACCACCACCATTTCCAGTTGGATCGGTTGGAATTCCTTTTTTATACGAAAAACTACGAACGTTGATGTTTAATTTAGCCATTTATTTTATGATTTATGCGTTCTAACGTTTCTGGAAGAACAAGGATTTTTATAATATGTTTTAATTCTGGATAATTTTGTAATATAGGATAATCGATTATTGATTCTAAGTTTTTAAGCCCAAATGAAATACTTTCTAAAAAGTGTTTTTTACGTTCAATAATTCCTCTCAAACCATAGGTTCCTAAAACTTGTAAAAGTCGAGCAACTACACAATATTCGTACGATTGACGAAAATCTATTGGAACTAAAGTTGGAATTTGTTTGGTTAATTCTTGGTAATAAAATTCGTATAATTCTTTTTTAAATTCAAATGGTAAATTGGCTTTTGCTTGCCAAATTAACGAAACCAAATCATAGACAACAGGTCCATATAAACCGCCTTGATAATCGATAAAATAAGGTTCGTTTTGATGAATCATAATGTTGCGCGTTTGGAAATCTCTGAACACAAAACCTTGTGGCGAAAGTTTATCAAATTGAGACGCAAAACGATCAAAATCTTTGATTAATTTTCCTGCATTGTAATCAATTCCTAAGACATCTAAAAAGTAAAAATTAAACTGAAATAAATCTCTTAAAATTAATGTTTTATCTAATTTTGGATACGAAAAAGTATGATTAAAATCGATTTTAGTTGCACCTTGAATTTGAGCAATTGCTAATTTTTCTAATGTCTTAAAATAATAAGGTTTTGCTTTTTCGAAATCATTCAAGACAATATTCATCAGTGTTTCGTCTCCTAAATCTGTTTGAACATAGGTTGCAAAATCTTCTGAAACTGAAACAATTTCTGGAATATTATTGATGACTTTTTTTAAATCTAAAGAGAACTGAATAAATACTTTATTTTCTTCAATATTAGAGCTTTCAGCCAAAATATACGACTGATTTTGATCAAAAAATCTCGAATATACTCGAGCTGAACCTCCTCCTGAAAGTTGAGTTAAACTTTCAATTGCTTTTTGAGTAAAGTTTTCTTGCAAAAATTGAGCTGTAGTATCGTTCATCAGAATATTTTGCGAAAGTTACGCATATCAAAAATGATTTAAAAATATTTGTTTGCTGTAACTTTTTTCAAAATGCTGCATCTATTTAGTAAAAGAGAAACTAATATGAAAAAAATAGCACTTATTATCGCAATGATTTCGTTACAATCATGTATTACAGTAAAAGTTAATGCAGATGTTGATTCGAATAATTTTTATAGAAAAGTGGATAATCCAAATATCAAATCGCAAGGAACTTTTTTTGACAAAGGAGTGGGGGATTCGAAATGGTCGAATTCGAATGGTGATAATTGGACAAAAGCGAAGTTTGAAGATGCTTCTGGAACGAGTTATATCAAGCTAAATGTTTCGAAAAGTTTAACTGCTAATTTTCATTCGAATATTAAATTAGAAGGCGAAATGATTTTTGAAATTGTAGATCAAAATAATGAAGTAGTGTTTAATCGTCAACTTACAAATTCGAAAGAAGAAAATTTTACAGTTGATTTAGCAAAAGGTGATTATCAAGTTCGTTGGAATTCTACGAATGCAACTGGAAGTTATTTTTTGGAATGGAAACAAGATAAATAACATAAATTTTAGCATATTTTTTGGTCGATCGATTACTTTTTTGATGTATTTTTAGAAAGATTTTAAATAAGTAATTATGTCTTTAATAGATGATTTGAAATGGCGTTACGCTACAAAAAAATATGATCCGTCTTTAATTGTTGAAGAAGAAGACGTTAAAAAAATTGTTGAAGCAGCTCGTTTAGCACCAACTTCATCAGGTTTGCAACAGTTCAGAATTTTAGTTATTAAAAATAAAGAATTGCAACAAAAAATTGTTCCAATTGCCTATGATCAGCAAGCGATTGTAGATTGTTCGCATTTATTGGTTTTTGTAGCTTGGGATCGTTATACAGAAGATCGTATTGATGCAATTTACGATTATACAACGGATGAGAGAGATTTGCCAAGAGGTCGTTTTGGTTCGTATACAGATAAATTGAAAGGAATTTATTTGCCTCAAACTTCTGAAGAAAATTTTGCACATACAGCTCGTCAAGCATACATTGGATTAGGTTTTGCTCTTGCTCAAGCAGCAGAATTGAAAATTGATAGTACGCCAATGGAAGGTTTTGATAATGCTGAATTGGATGATTTGCTTGATTTGAAAGAAAAAGGAATGCGAAGCGTTTTAATGCTTCCTTTGGGATACAGAGACAGTGAAGATTGGCTAGCGCCAATGAAAAAAGTTAGAAATCCGATGAAGGATTTTGCTACGAAATTATATGAATAACAAAAAAGCTTTCTCAATTTTGAGAAAGCTTTTTTATTGAATCTATTTTTACAATCCCAACATTTTTGGACCTTGTTCAAAAACAACATCAACTGGAATGTTTTTTGTTTTCAAGACATCTAAATCTTTTTGTAAATCGTCGTGAATAATTCCTTTATCAGCATATAATTTTTTTACACCATCATAATCTCCATTTCCTTGAAGTGTCAAAATTAATTCTGATAAACCATTCATTGCTTTTTCCATTTTAGCTACATTTACTCTGTAACGTCCATTTGTAGTTTTTTCGAAAGCTCCATTTTCAGCAAAATAGTTAAACGCAATCATGTTTGCTTGTCCGTGTGCAGAACTTGCTCCAAAACGAACTGAACGTAAGATTCCAGCCAAGAAAGTCACAAAATAATCTTCTTGTGTTCCTGTCAATTCACCTTTTTTCAACAATTGATTCACCATATACAAACCAAGAATATCAGCTTTTCCTTCTTCTAAAGCTGAATTAGCTTCTTTTAAAGCATCGCGGACAGAACCTTTTTCATTTACTGTATTTTTGATTCCTAAACCATGCGCCACTTCGTGAAACATCACATTAGAAAAGAATGCATCAAATTTGATGTTTTTCTGTTGGCTTTCATCAATCAAAGCAGTTGCAATTGGGGCAAGAATTTTATCAAATTTCGCTTTCATAGCATTTTTTAATTGCAAACGGCGCGTTCCTTTTTCTAGTTGAACTTTTTCATCATTTGGTAAATTAATCGCAATTGTTTTTCCAGCAGCGTTACAATCTCCCGCATAATACACCACATCATACGCATTAAGATCCGAATCAGTTCCAGGAATTTCTTTTTTGTAATTTGCAGAAACAGGTAAATTCTTCTGTAATTCTGGTAAATATTGAACGAATTTTGCCAATTTTTTCGACCATTCAATATCTTTTACTAAAATATATGCAGAATATGAAGTTTTATATCCAAACAATTGATCTTCGTAATTTTCAATCGGACCAACCACCATATCAATATTTGCATTTTTCATATCCATCCAAGCCAAATCACTTGCATAAAAATCATCGCTTATCAAAGCTGCAGCACGTAATTTTAAATATTTTTTAAGCCCAGCATCTTCTGCTAATTCTGATGCTTTTGTTAAATATTCAGCGGCTTTTGATAATTGATTTTTGAAATTTTCGTGGTATGGAATCGAATATAATTTTCCTTCACGATTACGACGAATAATTGAGTAAGGAGATTTACCATCTTTGATATTTGCTTGTTCAAATTCCTCTTTCGTCATATCAATTGGATAGAAAGTTGCACCAGCAGGTTTTGCTCCAATACCGTTTATAAAAGGCGTTTCGTTATTCAATCTATCCCAAGGACCGTAGTTTATTTTTGCATATTCTTTGGCTTCACCTTTCGTTTCGTCCATCAAATCTATTTTAGCACCATAAGCTTGTTGCCAAAATAAATCGTCCATAATATCTGCCGTTTTGAACATCAAACGTAAAATCTCTTTTTCGTTTTTTGTTAAATGCGAAATATCTGTTGTTAATGGAACTTGAGCATAATATTGAAAAGCGTAATCTTTTGTCATTTCTATTGAGGTTTGAGTTGATTCTGCTGCTGTTTTTTGAGTTGAACAAGAGCTTAAAACTCCAGCAAAAGCAATCATTCCTAAGAATATTGATGATTTTTTCATTTTGAATGTTTTGGTAAATTTACAACGAAGAATCAAACTAAAAATCATTCTTATTTTTTTTATCCATAAAAATATAATTTAAAATAACCAAGAATCCTGACTCCTAATCCAAAAATTAAAAAGCTTTAGAATGCAATTGTAAGAAGTTAGAGATAGAGCTTTTTTCTTATTCAGATTATCACAAATTTTTGCATTGCTCCCAAGTTTTGATATTAATTCAATAAAAAAATCTCAACTTCTATTGAAATTGAGATTTAATATGGGTGAATGATGGGTCTCGAACCCACGACCTCCGGAACCACAATCCGGCGCTCTAACCAACTGAGCTACAATCACCATTTGGTTTGAATTTTTTTTGAAACTAATTCTAAAGTTTTTAGGGTGAATGATGGGTCTCGAACCCACGACCTCCGGAACCACAATCCGGCGCTCTAACCAACTGAGCTACAATCACCATTTGGTTTGAATTTCTTTTGAAACTAATTCTAAAGTTTTAGGGTGAATGATGGGTCTCGAACCCACGACCTCCGGAACCACAATCCGGCGCTCTAACCAACTGAGCTACAATCACCATTTTTATTGCGAAATTAACTTTTATTTAATCTCTCAATTGGACTGCAAATATAGCCTATTAATCGGTACTTGCAAATAATTTTGACAAAAAAATAAAGGTTTTTTACACCTTTATTTCTAAATTAAAGAATCTAAATTATTTACGCCAATATAACTTCGCGAAATAAATCCTTCTCCACCTTCAGTTCCGATTAATCTTCCTAAATCATATGCACGATATCGGATAGAATCTGTAAAATTCTTCGATGAAATTGGTGTTTGAGGTTCGCTCGAATTTGGATCAAAAAATTGCGTTTTATACGCCATGCAAGCTTCCACTTTTGTATCAACAAAACCAGAAATATCAATTACAAAATGAGGTTCTAAAGGCAACCATTGAATGTAGTGGAAGTGCTTTTTTGGACGCCAAGCTGGTAATCCATTATCAATTTTTGGTAAACCCGATAAGAAAATAGCAGTATTCACTAAATCTGAACCTTTTCCATGATCTGGATGGCGATCGTGAGGTGCATTACTCAAAATAATATCAGGTTGATATTTGCGAATGATTTCGACAATTTTCAATTGATTTTCTTTATCATTCAAGAAAAAACCATCAGGAATTCCAAGATTTTCTCTTACAGCAACTCCCAAAATGTTTTTGGCATCATTTGCTTCTACACGGCGCGTTTCATCAGTACCACGAGTTCCCAATTCTCCTTTTGTTAAATCGAGAATACCAACTGTTTTACCGTTTTTAATTTCTTTTGCAAGTGTTCCTCCACATCCCAATTCTACGTCATCAGGATGAGCTCCAATTGCAAGAATATCTAACTTCATTTACTATTTATTTAACCAATCTATTATTTCTTTTGAATCTGGAGTTACTTTTGATGGATAAGAAGCCTCTAAAGTTCCGTCTTCGTTAATCAAAAATTTCGTAAAATTCCATTTTACATCATTATCAGATTTTCCGTTCAATGATTTTTTTGTTAAGAATTTGAAAATTTCATTTTGATTTTTTCCAATTACATCACTTTTTGACATCAAAGGAAAAGTTACGCCATAATTTAATTTACAAAAACTTGCAATTTCTTCATTGTTGTCAAATTCCTGACCTCCAAAATTGTCTGAAGGAAATCCAACAATAACTAAACCTTGATCTTTATATTCTTGATACAATTTTTCTAAAGCATCATATTGAGGTGTGTAACCACATTTTGAAGCTGTGTTAAGAATTAAGATTTTCTTTCCTTTCAAATCCGCGAAATTAAAATCGTCATCATTGATATCTTTGAATGTATAATCGTAAATTTTGTTCACTTTTTGAGGTGTTTTTGTTGTTTGATGAATGGTTTGCTTTTTAGAAACTTTCTTAGTTTCTTGCGCATTACAAGCTATAAATAGCCCTAAAAATCCGATGAATAAATATTTCATTGCGTACTATTTTAAACAAATTTAAAAAAAATGTTATGATTTGTAAGTTAAAGTAGGTTAAAATAAAAAAGCTCATCTTTGGATGAGCTTTTTTATTTTATAATATTTAAAGAAATTAATTTTTTGATTTTACGTGGTAAACTTTGTTTTGGAAATACCAAGCTGCAATAGATAAAACTAACATTGCGACTGCTGTTGCAGGAACCCAGAATGGAATTGGAATTGGATCTCCGGCTGCGTATGAGTGTAATCCAGATAAGTAATAGTTAACGCCAAAATACGTCATAATTACTGTCCAAACAGCCCACATTGCTGCAACATTGAAGGCAAATTTCCCTCTCAATCCTGGAACTAAACGCATATGTAAAACAACTGCATAAACAATTACAGAAACGAAAGCCCAAGTTTCTTTTGGATCCCAAGACCAGTAACGTCCCCAAGATTCGTTTGCCCACATACCTCCTAAGAATGTACCAACGGTAAGTAAGAAAATACCAATTGTTAATGACATTTCAGAAACGTAAGTCATTTCTTTTAGCGAAATTTCAATCTTTTTATTTGGTTTAATCATCATGATAATTAATGAGAAAACTCCTAAAATAGCACTTAATCCAAAGAAACCATAAGATGAAACGATAATCGCAACGTGTACAATTAACCAATATGATTTTAGTACAGGAACAAGTGGTGTAATTTGTGGATCTAACATAGAACCTCCGTGTGCAAATCCCATCATAATTACAGCAACCATAGCTCCTGTTGTTGGAATAAATGCGTTTCGGTTTTTGTATAATAACAATCCAGCTAAAACACTAATCCATGAAATAAATACAATGGCTTCGTAACCATTAGACCAAGGTGCGTGTCCAGTTAAATACCAACGAACACCAAGTCCTGCGGCTTGTACGATAAAGACAATAAATATTAATCCCAAACAAACATTGATAATTCGATGAAGTGCTTTGCTTTCTGAAAATAACTGAATGAAGGATAAAATCATTAAAACTCCACCAACCATACAATAAGCAATCATCACCCAAAAGAAAACGTTGTATTTGTTGTATAACACTTCTATCTCAACTTTTGTTGGAGAAGGCACAACATTTTTACCCCATTTTTGTTGGTATTTATCGATATAATCTACCGCATTATCTGCAGGCGTCCAATTACCATTTTCTAATCCTTTCGAAACCATGTTAAAATAAACACTAATCATTCCAAGTGCCATTGTATCGATTTCTACAGGATTTTCTTGTGTTTGATAAATCCAAGAAGTCCAACGCTCTGAAGGATCATTCTGAACTGGAATTATTTTTAATTGATATCCTTTTGCAGTTTGATCTAAAATATTGAAACGCTCTGTAACCTTAATTACTTCCTCATCAAATTTAGAACGCTCTGAAGGTTTTCTTGAGAATGCCTCGTTATAGGCTTTATCTAATTTAAAACGAGTCGTTTTTGGATCGATCAAATTCATTAAAGATGTGTAACCATCTTCGTTTGCGCTTGTAATTTTCTTTAAACGATCTCCTCCTTTATCTCCAACTTCAATCATCGGAGCATTTACCCAATAAGCAGGGTCTAATTGCAAAGAAATAAACCATTTATTGGCAGATAATCCGTGGAATTTATCTTTTTTATAAACTTTTCTAAGGATTTCTAAAGCTTGTGTATTAAGAGGTTTTATACGTCCTTCGATATCTTGTGTAAGTAAATGACCAAATTTATCAGCGTGTTCGTCAGGAATTTTTACATTCTTCGCTAATTCATCTCCATCAGCCATTTTTGTAGAAAAACTACCAATGTGCTCTGATGAATGAACGTTCCCTTTTTCCGAATCAGTCTGAATTTTTTGATGTCCATTTTTTCCTCCATCAGTAGTACTTGGATTTTGAGCAAATGCTAATCCAGAAAGTAAAAATAATGGAAGTAAAATATTTACTTTTTTGGTATGTAAACTTTTTAATAGAGAGTTTAATTGCGTAAAACGAGTTCCTTTCCAGAATAATGAAACAAACATTCCTCCAAATAATAAGAAGTATCCTAAATAGGTAATGTTAGTCCCCCACCAGTCTTGGTTAACTTGTAAAATAGTTCCGTCTTCCGTTGGAAAATAACTCGATTGGAAGAAACGGTAACCTTTATAATCCATTACATTGTTCATATAAATGTGATGTTTTGTTTCTTTTCCCTCGTCGATAACTGTAATGTTAGATTCGAAAGAAGAAGGATTTGTAGAACCAGGATAACGATCTAAAATAAAGTCATCTAAACGAATGCTAAATGGAACTTTTACTAATTTAGAACCGTAACCTAACGAAATATTCATTCCGTCAATTTGTACATCAGCAGAATAATTTGTGACACCCTTTCCACCAACAATTGTCACTGTATCGCGTTTATCACCAACAATAACTTCGGCTCTAATTGCACCAGGTAGATTCTTTTCTTCTGCTTTAAATTTAGAACCTTGTCTATATAAAACTTCACCTTTGAAAGCCGGATTTGGAACTACAAATTGCGCTCCGTTGATTGTATATAACGAACGTAGTTTTAATGGAGCAGGAACATTAAATTCAACTTTTCCAGCACCTTCTTGCAATTTTTGCATGTCTGTAATTTGTCCAACTTGTTGTCCAGCCATTTGTACATATTCTCCTTCGAAAGGCGATTTGATAACCAAATTTTCTCCTTCTCCAGTAATTTGTACCGCACCATCTTGCGGTCTATTGTACGAAACTAAAGTTCCATTAACACTTTTTATTTCACCATTTCTGATGAAAACAGAATTACGTCCAGCTTGTCCAACTGTCACGATTTCTAAAAAATTAATTCCTTCTTTTTTTCTTACAACCGTATCTAAAGCGTGAGGTACGTAATCAAAAGTTTTTAATTTAATGACTTTATCTTTGAACTGATATTCACCTTCAAAGTGTCTACGGAACAAAGAACTTGTACTATCTTTTCTGTCAAAATACGTCATATTGTATTGATGATTGTCATACGCCAAACGTTGTGTACCATCATCAACCATCATCTTGAAATAAGATTTGTACGATGTAATTTCGTTACTTGTTCCTCCTTCTGGAATAGGCATTTCACCCTCGAAACTGATGTAACGAGTAATTCCTCCTCCAATAAAAATAAACAAAAATGCTAAGTGGAAAACCAATAAAGGCAATTTTTCCTTTGACCATAATCGGTATCGTTTGATATTCATTAAGAACAAAACGATCAACCAAATCATTAATACCTCAAACCACTTTGCCTCGTAAATAACAGCTTTTGCAGTAGCCGTATCGTAGTCATTTTCAATGAAAGTGGCATAACCCATGGCGATTGCGTAGATGAATAGCAAGACCGTCATGGTTCTGGTAGAAAATAGATATTTTTCTAATTTACTCATTACTTATAATTGATTTACAAAAATAGGTGAGTTTATCAGATAAAGCATTAAAACTTAAATGATTTTTATTAGAATCAATGAGTTAATAGAATGTTAAATATGTTGTGCCAAAATTGATTTTAAATGTTTAAAAAACACACTGTTAATCAGAAATGTTTATAACAAAGTATTTTATTCAAAAATAATTTGTTAAGAAAATATTTAGAAATATCAAAAACATATCTTAAAAGGAACAATTTTTGTTAAAGCTCAATAACCAATTATAATGATATGAAAAAATTAACTCAAATTTTATGTGCTGGAGCTTTCATTTTTGCTTTAGCAAGTTGTCATAACAGCAAGGCTGTTGCATACCAAAAAGATAATGGTACAGGCGGTTATACCGAAGAAAAGGTGAACAATGATACCTATATTGTTAGTTTTGATGGAAACGAATACAATAAAAAAGACAAAACGTTTGACTATGCTTTGTTGAGAGCAGCAGAAATTGGTCAGCGTAATAATTTTGATTATTTTGCAATTTTAAGTACGGTGAACGATAAAGTTTTGGAAAAAAGTAACAGCTATACAAAGTTAGATAATAATGATACGTGGCTGAAAGTACAATATTTCAAAAACAGTAAACCGATAAAATTTCAAACGGTTTATGAACCAGCTGTTGTAATAAAAGATTTGCATAAAAAATATAAAATTAAATAAGAATACAAACCACTCATTTGAGTGGTTTTTAATTTTTGAATAATTTAACATTTTCGATGACACAATGTGGCGTTTTAACTTCTCAACTTTGTATTATGTTCGCATTGATAGATTGTAATAATTTTTACGCCAGTTGCCATCGTGTTTTTCAACCGAAGCTTCTTCATCAGCCAATTGTAGTATTGTCTAATAATGATGGTTGTGTAATTTCGCGTTCTGCCGAAGCAAAGTTAGCTGGAATTCCAATGGGTGCGCCTGCGCATCAATTTCAACGTATTTTTGAACAGAAAAAAATCAAAGTTTTTTCGTCAAATTATCAATTATATGCGGATATGAGCAATCGTGTAATGTCGATTTTATCGTTGTATTCGCCTGATCAGGAAATTTATTCGATAGACGAATGTTTCTTAAAATTGAATGGATTTGATCGTTTTGATTTGAAAAATTACGGATTAGAAATCAAATCTAAAATATATCAATTTACAAAATTGCCAGTTTGTGTAGGAATTGCTCCAACAAAATCCTTGGCGAAATTAGCGAATCATATTGCGAAAAAATTTCCAGAAGTTCATCAAGGGGTTTATATTATTCAGACTCAAGAACAAATCCATAAAGCGTTAAAATGGTTAAATATTGAAGATGTTTGGGGAATTGGTCGACGAATGTCGCGACGTTTGAGAATGATCGGTGTCAATAAAGCGTTGGATTTTGTACAATTAAAAGATGATTTTCTTCGGAAAGAATTTTCGATAGTAGGTTTGCGTTTGAAAAAAGATTTGTTAGGTGAAGCGGTGTTAGATTTAGAAGCGATTTCGGCAAAGAAAAGTATTGCAACGACGCGTAGTTTTGAAGAATATACCAACGATTTTGAATATGTAAAAGAGCGTGTTGCTACTTTTGCGGTTTCGTGTGCAGAGAAACTTCGGAAACAGAATTCTTCTTGCAATTTGGTTACAGTTTTTATTCAGACCAATAATTTTGATAGAAATAAACCACAATATTACCGTACAATTTCGGTCCATTTACCTTACGAATCGAATTCAAGTATAACGTTGTCCAAATTTGCAATTAAAGCGTTTGAGCAAATTTATAAAGATGGTTATGAGTACAAAAAGGCTGGAGTAGTGGTGTCTGGAATTGTTTCGTCAGATCAAAAACAATTATCGCTTTTTGAAGAAGAAAATCCAAATCACCCAGATTTGATGAAAGTCATCGATTTGTTGAACAAAAAATTTGGTGCGGCAAAAATAAAATTAGCTTCGCAAGATTTGAATAAAACGTGGAAAATGCGTCAAAATAATTTATCACCTTGTTATACAACCAAGTGGAAAGATTTGTTGGTGGTGTATTAAACGATAGAAAAAATGAATGGAGAGATAAAAATGTTAGACAAAGAACTCAACCTTTTTGTTATAAATACAGATGGTGAGAAAAAATATATTCCGAATTTTGGTCATGTAAATGCTGGATTTCCTTCACCTGCAGAAGATTTTGTGGACGATAGAATAAGTTTGGACGAACGTTATTTAACGCATCCCGAATCTACTTTTTTGATTGTCGTTGGTGGAGATTCGATGTATCCTGTTTATCAAAAAAATGATATTTTGGTGATTCGGACAGATCTTATTCCGTTGCATCACGATGATATTATTGTTTCTGTTAATAATGAAGATTATACGTTGAAACGCTTTGATAAAATAAACAATAAACTGATTGCGATAAATCTAAATTACAAAGATTGTGTTCAAATACACGAAAATGATGAGGTGGTTATTTTAGGAGTTGTTGGTGTTTTGGTACGAGAAATAACGAATAGAATTTAAATCTTTGTTGTAACTTTTTTATAAAACATGCATCTTAATAGTAAAGATATGATGTTATGAGAAAATTTATTTTATTGTGTTTTGCAGTGATGTTGGTGCAATCTTGTATTACAATTTCAACTGTTTCGAATGTGTCAACGAATGCGTCAAGATATTTGAGTATTGATGGAATTTATAAAACAGAAGGAACAACATATTCAGCAACAAAAGTGATTAGACGAAATAATAATCAAATCGTTTTGGACTTTACACAAATGCAAGGAGAAGTTTATTATTTCTTGAAAACAAATCAAGATATAGAACTTGAATTAGATTATGAAGTGAAACAAAAAAATGGTTTAATGGATTTTTCGATTGTAGATTATACAGGAAAAGAATTAACTCAAATAGGTAGTGCTTCGAAAGGAAAAATGAATAAAAAAGAATCTATTCATTTAGAATCTTATAAAAGTTATAGAATCAATTTTAAAGGAGATGATTTTAAAGGAAAAGTATCTGTTCAGTTAAATAATAAATAAATAAGGTCGAGTTTTACTCGACCTTATTTATTTTATTGAAATGCTCCAATTGTAGGAGTTGTTCCTCGAGGTTGTCCGTTATAATCTAACGGATATTGTTGCGCAAAAGATATTTTTCCTTTCCCTTTAGCAGGTGATTCATTTTTCACAGCTAATTTATTTGCGAAATAATTTGTATTCTCAAACATCGGATCTAACGTAATACTTGCCAAGAAATTTGGCGCAGTTGTCACATTTAATACTGAAGTATCCGCATTGTGAATAACATTGGTGTCAAATAAATAATTGAAAGCCGCACCATCTTTTTTATCCAATAAAATAGCATTTGGCGTGCGTTCATTATATATAATACAATTTCCGAACGTTGCTTTTGTCAAAGCCGAAACATTTTTATCATTGTTTTCGTTACTCAAGAAAAGCGAATAAGCTGGACCAGCACTTGTCGCAAAATTGTAATAATTGGCAAAAGTAGAATGATAAAATTCGTACGAACCACCATATTCTATTGCTAAAGTTGCCAAATTACTATTATTCATCACCAAGTTGTAACCTGTAATTGTAGCGTTTGTTGCTAAAATTCCATACGATTGATTATTAACAATTTTAGCATTACTAATATCTAATTTCGAATTATTTACGTGTAAACCAGTATCTGCACCAATAATTTTTGCATAATTGATTTTTGATGTACTATTTGGAGCTAGTTCGATTTTGTTCCATTGATCAGGAATCGAATCGTATTTATTATCATGACGAGCTGAACGAAATTTCACTTCTTCATTCAAAGCTCCATTTACAGTAAGTTTTGCATTGTTTCCAACTGTTAAACTTGCTCCTTTTTTGAAATAAACTTTTGCACCTTTATCAATTGTTAAATCACTTGTAATAGTTAAATTTCCGTCAATTACTTGGGCTTCGTCCATATTCCAATTTGCAGAAGAAATTGTAGCATCTTTTGTATGAATTTTAGCTTTTTCTATCCAAGAAAGTAACTTGATTTTTTTAGAAGAATTGGTTGTTTTAAAGTTAATTTCGTCATCGTAAAGCGGATTAAGAGGCGCTTCTTGAGCATTTACTTCAACAAAAATAAATAAACTATCCTTTTTGCGAATCGGCACATTTTCGAAACTTGTTCCTGCTTTTCCGTCTACATTTATATTGAAAAATGAATTATTTCCACGTGTCAAATATATTTTTGGAATCACGCGATCATCATTCTCAGGATTATAAATTTTAAGCAGATAGGTTTCAGATTTAGAGAAATTATATACGGTATCTACGGAAACGGTATCTTTGCTAAAGCGCAATTCAGAACTAATTGGATCATAGTCAAAATCATCGCGACAAGATTGAAAACCAATCAAAGAAGCAATACCAAGTCCGGCGATTAATGTTTTTACGTTCATAAAATTATGATTCATTATATAAGTTTAAACAGCAAATAATAGGTTTTATTGTAGATGGACAAAGATAAAAAATAGATTTTTATGAATAGATTCACCAAAAATATTTGTACGAATTACTAAAATGTTTATATTTGCACCACGAAAAATGTGTACAAGAAGTGCAGGTTTAATTTTAAGAAGCCCATTACACTCGAAATTAAATTTGCTTAATGTATTGTTTTAAATGTTTTTTCAATAAAATTGATTGTAACATTCTGTAAATAATATTATCTTTGCACTCCAATAAAGTTAACAAAGAAGATTAAAAAAATGAAAAAAGATATCCACCCAACAAATTACCGTTTGGTAGCATTCAAAGATATGTCTAACGAAGATGTGTTCATCACAAAATCTTGTGCTGATACTAAAGATACATTAGTTGTTGACGGAGTAGAGTACCCATTAATCAAAATGGAGATTTCTTCTACATCTCACCCATTTTACACAGGTAAAACTAAATTGGTTGATACTGCAGGACGTATCGACAAATTCAGAAGCAAATACGCTAAAAAAGGATAAGAATAGGCAACTATTTGCAATCTTTAAAATATATCAAAAACCTACAAGAATTTCTTGTAGGTTTTTTTAGTTTAATCAGGTTTTAATTATAAATTTGTAACGTTATATTAACACAAAAAATAGTTAACTCACATGTCTTTATTCGACAATACACAGTTTGCTTTCGAATCGAAATCAGATAAAGATTTAAAGAAAGCGTATTACTTATACAAGTTAATCGGAAGCCCCGCATTGACAAGTTTTGGAACTAAGTTTTTTAATTTACCATTTGCGGTAGATATCCCATTCGTAAAACCTGTAATTCGTGAAACAATCTACAAACAATTTGTAGGAGGAGAAACGGCAGAACAAGGTGTGGTTGTCGCAAATGAATTATTTAAATATCACGTAAGTTCTATTTTAGATTATTCTATCGAAGGATTAACAGAAGAAAAACAATTTGACGAAGTTCGTGACGTTATGTTACACTTGGTTGATTTAGCAAAATCTAATCAATCAATTCCATTTGTAGTATTTAAACCAACTGCATTTGGTCGAATCGAATTATTTGAAAAAGTAGGGAAGAAACAAACGTTAACTGCAGAAGAAGAAAAATCTTGGGCTAATATTCGTCAACGTTTCGAGGCAGTATGTCAAAAAGGATATGATTTGGATGTTAATATCATGGTAGATGCAGAAGAAACTTGGATGCAAGGTTCTGCAGATGATTTGACTGACGAAATGATGGTGAAATATAACACAAAACGTGCATTAGTTTGGAATACGTTGCAAATGTATCGTCATGATCGTTTGGCTTATTTGAAAGAAATGCATGCAAAAGCAGAGCGCGAAGGATATTTCTTAGGATTCAAAATTGTGCGTGGAGCATATATGGAGAAAGAGCGTGCACGTGCGCAAGCCGAAGGTTATCCATCTCCAATTCAACCAAACAAAGAAGCTTCGGATAGAGATTATAATCTAGCGTTAGAATTTATTGCTTCTCATCACGAGCGTTTTGGTTTATTCGCAGGTTCGCACAACGAAGAAAGTTGCGAATTGTTAATCAAATTGATGAACGAAAACGGAATTGAGAAAAATAATCCAAATTTCTGGTTTGGACAATTATTTGGAATGAGTGATAATATTTCATTCAACTTGGCGCATTTAGGATACAATATTGCAAAATATTTACCTTACGGGCCAATCAAAGAAGTAATGCCTTACTTGGTTCGTCGAGCACAAGAAAACACTTCTGTTGCAGGACAAACAGGACGCGAATTGATGCTGATTGAAAAAGAATTAGAGCGTCGTAAAAAATCGAAATAATCGTATTTTATATAAAGCAAAAATCCACTCAATTTGAGTGGATTTTTTGATTAATTATTATTTTTCTTGATTCTAATCTTGCCTTTATGTTCATGATACATCATACAAGTTGCTTTATTTTCTAACTCTTTGCATGTTTTTTCAAAATCATAAATAACACTCACGGTTTCACCTTCTTTTTTGTCTGAAAATATTTCATTGTTACAAACCAAATAATCCTCTTTGTCATCAACACGAATGTAAGTTCCTGTACAATCTCTCACAATCGTTCCAGTAAATAATCGATCGTGTTTAATACTTGTACTGCAAGAAGATAGGGCTAAGGTAAGGAGAGTAGTTAATGAGAAAAGTAGTTTCATATTTTGATAAATTAATAATCATAAATATAAAGTTTTTTATAGTGTAAATAAATAGAGTTTAACTATATTTTAAAAACTTTTTTTATTAAAATTTAGAATAACCAACATCATCGAATCTTGTAAGGAAGTCACTTGATGAATAACTTTTGGAGGAAGAATATATTCGTCAAATTCTTTTAAATTGACAATCTCAATTTTTGAATCAATTTCTATTTCACCTTTCAGCATTAAAATTTTTGCATTTACAGGTAATTGATGATCGATTAATTTCAAACTTTTTTTTAGTCCAAAAGCAACAACACGCGTATCATCATTTCTGAAAATGATTTTTATAATTGGTTTTTCCGATTCCGAAATCTGATCTAAAATGGCATGTAACATAATGATAGTTTTTGAATTCTCTTAAAATTAGTATTAATTCTTCAAACTATCTGAAAATGAAATATTAATAATTTGTGAAATTTTAAGCAATTGTAATCTTCATTCTTAACACAAAAAAATGTTTAACTTGCGTTTTTAATCATATAAAATGACAACGAATTATTTTGCCGAAATTATTTTACCACTTTCATTAAATGGAACATTTACATACCATCTTTCTGAAATTGATTTACAGCAAATTAAAGTTGGTCAGCGTGTTTCCGTGCCTTTCGGAACGCAAAAATTATATACAGGAATTGTACATTCTATTCATCAAAATGCGCCAGAATTATACAAAACAAAGGCGATTCATGCTTTTTTGGATGATGAACCTTTGGTGACGCAAACGCAAATTAATTTTTGGGAATGGATGGCGAATTATTATATGTGTTCACTGGGCGATGTTTTTCGAAATGCTTTTCCTTCTGCATTAAAATTAGAATCTCAAACTTTTGTTCGATTAATTAATCCAAATTATGAAACAATTGAAGAGCTAAATGATTATGAATTCTTAGTTTTTGAAGCGTTGAAATTGCGTGAAATCATTTCAGTTGAAGAAGCAGCTTTAATTGTAGACGAGAAATCAGCAATTCCAACACTTAAATTATTAATTGATAAAGGAATTATTCGGTTAGATGAAAAACTGAACGAAAAATATACGCCAAAAATTGATAATTATGTCCGATTACATCCAGATTTAAAAGGAAATGAAACTGCCTTTATCGAGATTTTAAATCAATTAAATAAAGCACCAAAACAGCGCGAAACCTTGTTGCAATTGATTACGTTAGAAACGCAATCGCAAGAAAAACCGCTAAAAGTTGCAGATTTTATAAAACAAGGTGCGACAAATGCTGTACTTAAATCTTTAGCAGAAAAAGGAGCAGTTGAAATTTATCAACATCAAACTTCTCGTGTAGATGAAGATGAGAAAGAAGTTGCTGAAATTGCTGAATTGACCTTGAAACAAATTGCAGCTTTAAATCAAATTAAAGAAGATTTTAAGGATAAATCAACCGTTTTATTACATGGTGTAACATCAAGTGGAAAGACAGAAATTTATCTAAAATTGATGGAACAAGTAATTGCGAAAGGAAATAAAGTGTTGTACTTATTACCAGAAATTTCTGTGACAACTCAAATTGTTCATCGAATCAAAAAACATTTTGGAGAAAGAGTAGGAGTTTATCATTCGAAATTCAATCAAAATGAACGTGTAGAATTGTGGCAGAAAACCTTGAATGGCGATTTTGATATTATCATTGGTCCACGAACAGCGTTGTATTTGCCTTTTGATAATTTAGGAATGATTATCGTGGATGAAGAGCACGAATCTTCTTATAAACAAATGGATGTAAAACCATTTTTTCATACGCGCGATATGGCGATGTTGCTTGGAGGAATGATGAATGCGAAGGTTTTATTAGGTTCAGCGACACCTTCGGCTGAAAGTTATTATAATGCGAAAAATAAAAAATATGGTTATGTCGAATTAACTGAACGTTTTGGGAGTATAAAATTGCCCGAAATTAATTTGATTGACCTCAAAAAAGCGCAAAAGGAAAAAGAAATTACAGAAGATATTTCGCATACACTTCGTGATGAAATTTTCAATCAATTGCATCAAAAAAAGCAAGTCATTTTATTTCAGAATCGTCGTGGATATGCGCCAATTATGGAATGTAATACGTGTGGTCATACGCCCGAATGTCCAAATTGTGATGTCAGTTTAACATATCATAAATTCTCGAATCAACTAAAATGTCATTATTGTGGTTATGCACAAGCAAAACCTTTGCGTTGCCCGAGTTGTGGTTCGTACGAATTGAATACAAAAGGTTTGGGAACAGAACAGATAGAACAGCAAGTTCAAACAATTTTTCCTGAAGCAAAAGTTCGAAGAATGGATGTCGATTCGATGCGAGGGAAATTTGCGTACGAAAAATTGATCGAAGATTTTGAGAACAAAGAAATTGATATTTTAATTGGAACGCAAATGATTACAAAAGGTTTTGATTTTGGAAATGTTAATTTTGTTGGTGTTATTCGAGCAGATTCTTTGTTAAATTTTCCTGATTTTAGAGCGCACGAAAAAGCGTTTCAATTGTTAACGCAAGTTTCTGGTCGTGCAGGTCGTCGTCAAGAACAAGGAAAAGTATTGATTCAATCTTTTCAGCCAGAACATCAGATTTTGCAAAATGTCACAACCTACAGTTATGCACCAACGATGAAAGATATTTTGTATGAGCGAAAAGAATTTTTGTATCCTCCTTATTCACGGTTAATCAAGTTGCGTTTCAAGCATAAAAATAAAGAGCGTTTGGATAAAACGGCGGCTCAATTAGTCGTTTTGCTTAAACCAAGTTTTGATGCAAAATGTTTACTTGGTCCAGAAACGCCTTCGATTGGAAGAATCAATAATTTATATATTACAGATGTGATGATTAAAATTAGACCAAATCAATCACCTCAAAAAGTAAAAGATTTAATTCAAGCAAAAATAGATCAATTGCATACAATTGCAGCTTTTCGTTCGGTACGAATTGATGTTGATGTTGATCCAGTTTAAAATAAAAACCTCCCAAAAGTTAACTTTTGGGAGGTTTTCTTGTTAAGATTCTAAACTTCTTAAATATTGTTGTTGCAAAGATCTACGTCTGCCTTTCATAAATAAGAAAAGGTTTAGCATCAACATTATTCCTAAATAAATGGCGAAACTACCAATTTTTGTACTTAATTTTACAATCAAATCTTCGGTTGTTGCGATAGAAGTCATGTAAACAATTAGCATGGCAAAACCGATATTCAAAAGATAAAAACCAATTTTGAATAATGAATTTGTTGCGCTTGCAATATCTTCTTTTTGATGGAAAATATCGTACATAAATATTTTTCCATTTTTGAATAAAACGTTAGAAACTGCGATTGTCATTAATATTGCCACTGGTAAGTAAACCAAATATGCAATTAGATTGTAATTTGTCATAATTTGCTGTGTTTAAGTGTTTATTTTTTTGCTTTTTCTTGCGATATAAATAATTGATAAATTAATAAAATGTAATATTCCGAGGATTAATAATATAAATCCAATTTTGTAGGACAATGAAGAAAACATGATGGTAATGGAGTCAACTTGTTCCCAGTTTTGTAAACTTATTGCCGAAAAACCTAAATTGACCAAATAGTATCCAATCAATAAAAGATTATTAATCGATTGACAAACAGAATGATTATCGATTAAGTTTGTCAAGTACACAAAACCAATTTTATACACTTTCCAACCAATAAAAATGGTGATGTAGAAAGTAATAATCAGATAAATGATATACGAAATAATATTATACATATTGAATTTTCAATAATTTTTGAAATTTGTGATTCAAAAAAATACGAATTGATTATTTTATCAAATTCGTGATTTTTCCTACCAACCAATGCTCATCAGATTTGATAGCAAGGTCCATTATATTATTGATTTTTGTCGAAACAGAAGATAAATCTTGTAATAATTTTGCAAATTCTTTTGCATCATCAGATTGATCGTCGATGTTTTTTAATGATTCTAAAAAATCAATTACCGGCTCTATTTCACGCTTTCTGCGTTCTTTTGTAATTTGTTTGAATAAATACCAAACATCTTTATCGGCAACAAAATATTCTTTACGTTCTCCTTTTATCAATTCTTTTCTTACAATTCCCCAATCCATCAAAGCACGCAAATTCATATTTGCATTTCCGCGAGAAATTTGTAATTCCTCCATAATTTGATCTGTAGAAATAGGTTCATTATACGTTAATAATAATGCATGAACTTGTGCCATAGTACGATTTATTCCCCAGTTAACAGCGAAAGTTCCCCAAGTTTGAACAAATTTTTCTTTTGATTCTTCTAATTTCATTGCAATTATTATTTACACAAATATATATAAATTTCTATACTTTCAAAAATTATTGAAAATTAATTTTGAAAAATATTTTAGCGCTATTTATAAGATAAATCTTAAACTTGCTTGTAACATTTTTCTTATAATTTCGACTTATCTGTTATCTTTATTGAAATTTACAACAATCTATGATATCTATTCGAGATTTAAATAAATCCTACATAATGGGAAAAAACAAACTTCACGTACTCAAAGGAATTAACCTTGAGATTACGGAAGGCGAATTTGTTGCGATTATGGGATCTTCGGGTTCGGGGAAATCAACTTTATTGAATATCATTGGAATGTTGGACGAGCATGATACAGGTATTTATGAATTGGACGGTGTTAGAATTGAGAAGTTAAACGAAACTAAAGCGGCTAATTATCGAAACAAATTTTTAGGATTTATTTTTCAATCTTATAATTTAATTAGTTTCAAAAATGTATTAGAAAATGTAGCGTTACCGTTGTATTATCAAAAAGTAAAACGATCGGATCGAAATAAAATAGCGCTTAGTTATCTGGAAAGAGTGGGGTTGGAGCCTTGGGCTACTCATATGCCAAATGAACTTTCGGGTGGACAAAAACAACGTGTTGCAATTGCGCGTGCATTGGCTGCAAAACCAAAATTGTTATTGGCGGATGAGCCTACAGGAGCGCTGGATACAAAGACTTCGCAAGAAGTAATGCACCTGATTCAAGAAATTAATGACGAAGGTAAAACAATTGTAATGGTGACGCATGAAGATGATATTGCAAATATGTGTAAACGTATTGTTCGTCTTAAAGATGGTGTAATTGTAAGTGACGAAAAAGTAGAACAAGTAAGAGTTTAATGATTTTCGAATCTCAAACTTCGTAAATCATAAATCAAAGAATCTTAAATATAAAATATGTTTGATACAGACCGTTGGAGCGAAATATGGTCGTCCATTGCAAGTAATAAATTGCGTACAGCATTGTCGGGTTTGACAATCGCTTTGGCGCTTTTTGTGTTTATTACATTGTATGGATTGGGAAATGGTTTGCAGAACGGGTTTCAACAAGAATTTTTCAAAGCAAATTCATTAAATATTACCGTTAACGGAGGTACAACAACAGAACCTTACAATGGTTTCAAACAAGGACGTACAATTGAATTGGATGTAAAAGATTTTGATTTTATTAAACATTCTTTTCCAGATGAAATAAAATCGATTGTAAGTACAATTTCGAAAAGTGATACGATTAGAAATGAAGCTAATTCAGGAAGTTATTCAATTACTGGAGTTTATCCAGAATATGAATCAATGATTAATGAAAATGTAACGCTTGGTCGATTTATCAATAAAAAAGATATGGAGAATCAGTCCAAATCAATTGTTATTGGACGATTGGTTGCGCAAGATTTTTTTCCAAATCAGATTGCGATTGGTAAGTATTTGCAATTAGGTTCAAGTATGTATCAAGTGGTTGGTGTTTTCGAAAGTAAAGATGGTGGTGATAATGCCGAGCGTGCTTTGTATGCACCTTTTACAACGTTTAGAACGATTTATGCTACAGATAAAGTATCATCGATTATTGTAACACCAAAAGATGGAATGGCTTTGGCTGACATTTCTAAACTTGCAAATGCAATTGAATATAATATAAAAGGTCGACATAATGTTGCACCTTCTGATTATGGTGGAATTTGGGTGCGAAATGCGGCTGATGCAATGGAAGATACCAATCAATTTTTCTTGATTCTGACAATTATTGTATTTGTAATTGGTGGAGGAAGTTTGATTGCAGGAATCGTAAGTATCGGAAATATTATGGTGTTTAGTGTAAAAGAGCGTACCAAAGAAATTGGTATTCGAAAAGCTTTAGGCGCAACACCAGCCAATGTTTTGGGACTGATTTTACAAGAAGCAATTATGATTACAATTATTTTCGGAGCAATAGGAATTGCTTTAGCGGCACTTGTTGTAGAAAATATTGGAGATAGCTTAGAAGAATATTTTATTTATAATCCAGGTGTAGAAACTAATTCGTTGGTAATGGCTTGTATTATTTTATTTGTTGCAGGAACAGTTTCTGGATTAATTCCAGCTTTGAATGCAGCACGTATTAAACCTATTGATGCTTTAAGAGACGAATAATGAACTTTATAAAATTTGTTTTTGATCCAGATGCTTGGAGCGAAGTCTACGCGGCGATTCGCAAAAATAAATTGCGCACTATTTTGACAATGATTGGTGTTGCATGGGGAATGTTCTTATTTGTATTATTGTTAGGAGTAACACGCGGTTTGCAAAATGGTTTTGACCGTAATTTGGCAAATGCCGCAACCAATTCATTATTTGTTTGGGGAGGGACAACATCGATGCCATATCAAGGATTTCAAAAAGGTCGCACAATTGAATTGAAAATGAGTGATGTTCGTCAAATTCAGGCTCGTTTTCCTCAAATTTCGTTGTTAGCTCCTCGAAACTCGAAACCAAATTCAATATTAACTTACGGAACAAAATATAATTTTTACACGGTTAATGGAGATTATCCAGATCAAAACCGAATGTTTGGGAAAGATATTATTCAAGGTCGTTTTATCAATGAAGATGATATCAAAACTGAATCGAAAGTTTGTGTAATTGGAATTGAAGTTGCCGAACAATTTTTTGGTGATAAACCGAAACCTTTAGGGAAAGAAATCAGAATTAGCGATAGTTATTATACAATTGTCGGCGTTTACGACACACCTTCTTCGCCTGTAGAGAGTAAAGATCAAGTGTTTATTCCGTTTACAACATTTCAAAAAATATACAATCAAGGAGAAACGATTCAATATTTAAGTTTGAGTTTACCTAATAATTATGATATTGTAGCATTCGAAAAAGAATTAAAAACATATCTGAAACAAATTAAAAATATTTCGCCAGATGACGACCAGGGAATTGGTGGTTTTAATTTAGGTGAAATGCTTGGAAAGATTATGAAATTCGTAAAAGGAATGCAGTTCCTAGCGATTGTTGTAGGAGGAATGACATTATTTTCCGGGGTTATTGCGATTGCAAGTATTTTATTGATTACAGTTTCAGAACGAACAAAAGAATTTGGAATTCGAAGAGCATTAGGTGCAATTCCTGCTCAAATTCGAGGACAAATTTTGTTAGAATCAGTAGTTTTAACATTAATTGCAGGTTTAGGCGGAATTATTTTTGCAGCACTTTTACTAATGGTTCTCAACGAAATTATCATTCCATCAAATAAAAACATACCTTTATATAATGCGTCAATCGATTTGTTTACACTTTTTACAGCTTTAGCAGTGATGGTGATTATGGCAACTTTAGCGGGATTGATTCCTGCTCAACGTGCAATTCAAATCAAACCTATTGATGCTTTGAGAGATGAATAACTAAAACTTAACAGATATAGAAGAATGAAAAAATTTCTAAAGATTTTGATGATTGTCGTTTTTATCGGTGCTGTAATCGGTGTGATTGCATATTTCGGTAAAAAGAATAGCCAAGACAATGAAGTTTATGAAACGACAACGCCTTTTATGGGAAATATAGAGGTGAAAGCTGTTGCAACTGGTGAATTAAAACCGTTGGAAACAATTGAAATTAAGCCAAATATTTCGGGTGTTATAAAATCGATTAATGTTGCTGAAGGACAATATGTAGAGCGTGGTCAGTTGATTTGTGAACTGAAAGTTGTTCCAAATGTTCAGTCGTTAAATGCAGCTCGTCAGTCTATTCAAGCGGCTCAAATTACGGTCGATCAAGAACGTCGTAATTTCAATCGAACATCAACTTTATATAATCAAGGTGTTTTGCCTCGTGCAGATTATGACAATGCAAATGCGACATATAAGTCAGCTCAACAACAATTAAAAGCTGCCGAAAACGATTACAAAGTTGCGCAAACAGGTATTGCTCCCGGTTTGGAAGCTTATGCAACAACACGTATTACAGCAACTACTTCGGGAATGATTTTAGATATTCCTGTTGAGGTTGGGAATATGGTGCAAGAGATTAATAATTTCTCTACAGGTACTACTATTGCTACGATGGCTGATGTTAAGAAAATGATTTTCCAAGGAAAAGTTGACGAAGCTGAGGTTGGTAAATTAAAAGAAGGAATGAAAATTAATGTATCGATTGGTGCAATTCCGAACAAAACTTTTACAGCGATTCTTGATTTTATTTCGCCTCAAGGAGTTGCAACGAATGGAGTAGTTCAGTTCGAGATTAAAGCACCAGTTCAATTAGATTCAGATAACTTTATTCGTGCGGGATATTCTGCAAATGCTGAGGTTGTAACGCAGGAAGCAAAAAATGTATTGTTGGTAAAATCAGCGCATGTTCGTTACGACGAAAACCAAAAACCATATGTTGAGATTCTTACTTCTGGTAAAGGACAAGATGCAAAATACGAAAAGAAATACATCACTCTTGGAATTACAGACGGAGTGAATGTTCAAGTAAAATCTGGCTTGAAAAAAACAGATAAAATCAAAATTTGGAATACCGATTTGGAAAAAGATAAAAACGGTAACGGTCCACATTAATAAGATACAAAAGGAGAATAAAGCGTTCTCCTTTTTTTGATTCTGTCACTCCGATTTTATCAAAAAGCTTTTTTATAGAAACTTAATTATGATGTCATCAGCATCGTATCCATTATATTATTAACTATACTGAATAACTCATTCTCGCTTTGCGACAATTCCTCCCGAATAGTTAACTCAAAAGTATCCATTTTACTTTTCTTTTTGGTAAGAAAAGCAAAACGTCTAATCATTTTATGAAGTTAAAAGGCATTCTTGAGTAATTAACAAGTTTAATTTTCCTGTCGTTTCGAGCTTGTCGAGAAATCTATCCCGTTATAATTTAGTTTTTAAAAAGAGCTTTTCTCGTCAAAAATCTAATATCTCAGTTCTCATATCTAAACATTTCAAAAAATATTTTCCATTGTACCAATAACTTAAGGAAAGAATGTAAAATAAAAGTAAAGTATGTTTGGAAAAACGAATAATCCAGCCGTATATTTGCAATCCCAATACGAAAGACGAGTAGTATTGTAGTTGACATAAGGACTTATATAGCGACAAAAATTATTTAAAAATAAATTTGCGAGTTTAGAAATAAGCATTACCTTTGCAATCCGATTCCGAAAGGGGGGTTGGGAGTAAAAGTAAGAATTGACTTATTGAAATAAAAGCTTTAAAATTTATCAAAATAAAATTTGTTAGTTAAAAAATAAGTATTACCTTTGCAACCGCAAATACCGAGAGGGTTTGCTAAGATGAGAAGTTCATTTGAAATTATAAAATATACAGAAGAAAAAA